>Ga0302324_100004181_pt1 | contig 32097 bp, 31 predicted proteins | sample Palsa_T0_1_FD_201949 | JGI IMG/M metagenome (GOLD analysis project Ga0302324, IMG submission 201949) | Peat permafrost microbial communities from Stordalen Mire near Abisko, Sweden - Palsa_T0_1 | ecosystem: Environmental > Terrestrial > Soil > Palsa > Peat permafrost | place: Sweden: Abisko... | reverse complement strand
ATAGCCCCTGCAAGCCTTCGCGGGTAAAACGGTCCCGCCACAAACGAACTGTCTTCCGGTTGACGTTCAATGCGGATGCGATCTGGAACTCGGTCTTGCCGGAACTGGCGGCCAGCACGATACGGCAACGCAGCGCCACCTGTTGCGGCGTACCAAGCGCTGCCAACCAGCGCTCGATCTGTTCCTGCTGCTGAGCAGAGACGGCGAGCGGTAAAGAAGATCGCGGCATATCTGAGTATGCCGCAACCCAATTCCAATTGTCCAGCTATTTGTTGGACACTACACTAGCCCTTGAGGGCCTGATCGAAAAGGACCGCTCCGAGGTTCAATGCACCCACCAGGACATCGATCGACGAAAACAGCCCAATAAAAATTCTCAGGCCGAACCGCTCCCACTGGTCCAAAACCACCGCAACTTTATCATTCCAAACGGCCAAGAGCCCCCAAAGAAATTTGCGTATAATTACCCGCATTTGGCGCACAATTGTAGATGCAGTCAGAAAACGACCCAAAGGGAGAGATCACCATGCGCCGCACAAGTTGCCATTTGCACCGTCCCCAGGGAGTCCAAAACCAGAGCTCAACCGTGCCTCGCGCAGAAGAAATACACCACCCCTCCCCCACTCTTGCCGCAACCCCTTAAAACAAAAGGGTTACGTCAGAAAAACCCGTTTTGACCCGTCGAAACAAAGCACTTACCGCAACCCTGATTGGGACGTTCAGACGCCCGCAAGTCAGGCTTCCGAGGAGACGCATGAACCGACGCACGTTTACGCAATCATTGGCCACGGCCGCGCTGGCTGCGGCTGCGCCCCGGCTGCCTGCCGCTACCGGAGCCGACCCGTCTCCGGCCGCCGGACCGTTTCCTCTCTCGATCATGCTTTGGACCGTTTTCAACGATCTGCCCTTTGAGCAGCGTCTGGGGAAGGTGGTCGAAGCCGGCTACACCAACGTCGAACTGGTGGGCGAATACAAGAACTGGACGACGGACGACTTTGCCCGCGCCAATGCCGCGCGCCGGCGGCTGGGCCTACACTTTGACGCGACCGCCGGCTTGCCCTATGGGCTGGCCGACGCTGCGCACCGCGACGACATGATGGCCGCGTTCGGCGAGGCGCTCAAGCCCATGGAGACGCTGGAGATCCCGGCCATGATTATGCTGTCGGGCAACGTGGTGCCGGGCGTCTCGCGCGAGGCCCAGCATCAGAGCTGCGTGGACGGCCTGAAGCGCGCCGCAGCCATGGTGGAGGGCCGCAAGATCGCGGGCAAGCCAGTAACGGTGCTGCTTGAGTGCATCGACCCGGAGGAGAACGCGAAGATATTTCTGTCCTCGGCCGCCGAGGCCATCGACATCGTGCGCGAGGTCAACCATCCGCAGGTGCGGTTCCTTTACGACCTGTTTCACGAGCAGATCGGCCACGGCAATCTGCTGGAAAAGCTCGAAAAAAACCTCGACAAGATTGCGCTCATTCACATTGCCGACGTGCCCGGCCGCCACGAGCCTGGGACCGGCGAAATCAATTACAACAACATCTTCCGCAAACTGATCGAGATGAAATATCAAGGTATGGTGGCCATGGAATTCAAGCCCACCGGCGACGCGGTGGCGATGTTGCGCGCTGCCAAGGCGCTGGCATGGAACCCGGGAAAGAGTTAGGGAATCTCTGATTGAGTCGAGGTTTTGAAAGGGCACGACTTCAGTCGTGCCGCAAGTGCTGCAAAATCGATTGGGCTTTAGCCCCTGAGGGAAGTTTCCTTCGAAAAAGGGACCTTGTTCAGAGGTTCGTTAGAGATTCCCCATGATCGGCCCCGCAACCTTTCGTGCTCGCCCGCCATCCTCTCCGGCATGGTAGAGTGAGAAATCCACGGAGGAATGCGCGAAAATGGCGGCTGGCGTTCAGCTTCCCGGCAACGGCGAGACCATCGATCTGCAGCAGCAGGTGGCGCGCTTGCAGGCGCTGCTTGAGGCGTCGCGCCATGTGCATTCCACCATCCGCGAAGAAGAAGTGCTGGAGCAGGTGCTGCGCATCGTGGTGCGCGAGCTGGAGATGGCCGGCGCGGCCTTCACCGGCACCGGCATGTCCTACGGCGATGAGGAAGCTCTCGCCGCAGGCACCGTGCCCGAGTCGGGCCTGCCGCTGCCCGCCTTTCCGCTCAATGACCGCGACGGAAAGCGAATGGAGCAGCTGGTGGTGGCGCCGCCGGACGGCCGCGAGCTGACAATCTACGAGGCCGACTTCCTCGAGGGCCTGGCGCTGCAGGCAGCCGTGGCTCTTGAAAACGCCCGCAACCACAAGCGCAATGTGGAGTTTGCCCGGGTGCAGCAGGATCTGGACGCGGCTCGCAACATCCAGCGATCGCTCTTGCCGCAGACCCTGCCCTCCATCGGCGGCTACAGCATGTGCTTCCGCTCGGTCACCTGCTACGAGGTGGGCGGCGACTACCTCGACATCGTCGAGCAGCCCGACGGCAGCCTGCTCATAGTGGTGGCTGACGTGGCAGGCAAGGGCATGGCCTCGGCCATCATGGCCACCAGCTTCCGCTCCGCGTTCCGCGCCATGGCTGTCACCGGCATGCCCCTCGACGAACTCGCCACCCGCATGAATCAGCACCACTGGCAGGAAGGTGAGGAGGCGCGCCGACGCTATGTCACGGCCATTTTCCTGCGCCTTCACCCCGAGTCCGGCGAGGCCGAGGTCGTCAACGCCGGCCACAACCCGGGGTTTCTGGTCCAGCCCGGCGCGCCGCCGCATGAGTTCAACGCCGCCGGCACGCCGCTGGGCCTGCTGCCCGGCATGCACTACAGCAGCGAGAAACGTCTCTTTGTCCCCGGCGCGCGGCTCCTCTTTTATACGGATGGGCTCACCGAGGTCTTCCAGGGGGATGAGGAATTTGGTCCCGAACGGCTGATGGCGCAATTTTCCAAGTGCCCGCCGGAGAATGCCGATGGTATTCTCGATGCATTGTGGGCGGCAATCGATGACTTCTCCGCAGGCGGCCCGCAGGGGGACGACATGACCGCACTGGCCCTGTGCCGAGGATGCGCTTCCACGGAGATGCCGGCATGACCGCGTTCAAGACCACCAGTGTGGAGGTCCGGCTGCCCTCGCGCATGGGATTTGAAAAGGTGGCCATGAGCACCGCCGCCTCGGTGGCCAAGCTGATGGGCTTCAAGGAAGACCGCATCGAGGACCTGAAGACCGCCGTCGCCGAGGCCTGCATCAATGCCATCGAGCACGGCAACCGCCTCAATGAGAAGCTGTCCGTCGGCGTGGTGCTCTCCACCACCGGCGACTCGCTGGAAGTGAAGGTCATAGACGACGGCAAGGGCATGAAGAAGCAGCCCACCAAGCCCGACATCGACCGCAAGATGCACGGCGAGGAAGATCCTCGCGGCATGGGCATGTTCCTCATCCAGGCACTGGTGGACGAGGCCGAGTGGGTGGCCGGCGCGAATGGAAAAAGCAGCTATGTCCGGCTGGTCATCCGGCTGGACAAGGAAGCCGACCCCGATGGGGAATAATAGACAGGTGCGGACCATTAACAAGAAATCTACGGAGACGATTGATCGTGCAGAGTGAAACCAAGTCCAAAGTCGAGCAGCTGATATCCCCCGCCGGCCATCCGGTCACCGTCCTGCGCTTTGAGGGCGACATCGCCAGCACCTCAAAGGAGGCGGTCCTCGGCACTTACCAAGGGCTCTCCAAGGAGACGGTCAAGCTCATCCTGCTCGATTTCACCAAGGTGGATTACATCAATTCGAGCGGCATCGCGCTGGTCATACAGCTCCTCATGGAGGCGGCCAACCACGCCCAGAAGATCTGCGCCTTCGGCCTCTCGCCACACTTTACCAAGGTCTTCACCATGGTGGGCATCACCAAATACGCCGGGTTGTTTCCGTCGCAGACCGAGGCCATGGCCGCGCTGTAAACGATTCTTTCGATTTGACTTTCGCCATTGCCATCTCGCCGATTTGTGATTGAACCCGGTTACAAATCCGGTGGGGAGGATGATGCGCCACGCAGTCTATACGGAAATTATAAAGTTTATGTAGATTTCATAATTGTGCTAAGATCTGTATAGATGGATCCAATTCACAATCCGTTCGCTCCCGGTGCCGGTTGCTCACCTCCCGAACTTGCAGGGCGAGATGGTATTCGGCGAGATGTAGACATTCGTCTCCAGCGGCTCCGCTTGGGCAGACCGACAAAGAGTGTAATGCTCGTCGGTTTGCGAGGCGTTGGCAAGACCGTCTTACTGGATCGGATGCGGAGAGATGCCGAGACTGCGGGAGTCCAGACAGTCCGCATTGAGGCTCCGGAAGGCCGATCGCTTCCGGCGCTGCTTGCCCCGACGCTTCGGCTTGCCTTGCTCCACTTGAACAAGATCGAGGCCGCAAAGGATTATGCCGTCCGAGGACTTCGGGCATTGGCTGGTTTCGCCAGCAAATTGAAGTTGACTTACGCCGACATCGAAGTCGGGTTCGACTATGAACCGGAACCTGGCCTGGCCGACAATGGCGACCTCGAAGGCGACCTGACCACACTTCTTCAACAAGTGGGCCTGGCGGCGAAGGCTGCACATAGCGCTCTGGTGATCTTTATCGATGAACTTCAGTACGTAGAAGAACCACAAATGGCTGCCCTGATTTCAGCCCTCCACCGCTGCTCACAGGATAGGCTTCCCCTTACCGTTATTGGCGCCGGCCTGCCGCAGTTGCGCGGCCGAATGGGCGAAGCCAAATCGTATGCCGAACGGCTCTTCGATTTTCCTGAGATCGGCCCTTTGAGCGAATCGGATGCGACAGACGCCATCGTGAGGCCTGTGCACAACGAAGGAATGGAGATTGAAATTCAGTCAGTTCAATTGATCGTCAAAAAAACGAAAGGATATCCTTACTTCTTGCAAGAATGGGGCAAGCATACCTGGGACATTGCACCGGAAAGTCCCATTCGGGAGCAAGACGTTTTGAATGCGTCCGACGAAGCGATTGCCGCCCTCGACGAGAGCTTTTTTCGGGTTCGCTTCGATCGATTAACTCCGGCAGAGAAGAAATATTTGCGCGCGATGGCCGACTTGGGGCCAGGTCCGCATCGATCGGGAGACATTGCTCAGGAGCTGGGACGAATTGTGAGCTCTCTGGGCCCAACCCGCGCGGGACTTATCGCGAAGGGAATGATCTGGAGCCCTACGCACGGCGACACTGCGTTCACGGTTCCTCTCTTCGATGAGTTCATGAAACGAATAATGCCTGGAAACGAGTGGAAGAAGGTCGGCGCTTGATCCATCCGGCTGTGCATCGCGGACGGAATGTGCCTCTAAATGATTCAGGCGGCCATTTGCGAGGCCGGCCTCGAATCCATCAGTCCTCCCTCAGCACCTTCACCGGCTCCACGCTTGCCGCACGCACCGCGGGCGCAAGCGATGCCAGCGCGGCAACCAGCAGGATGAGGCACGCCACGCTGGCGTACGTGGTGGCGTCGACCGCCGTCACGCCGTACAGCATTCCCTGGATCCCGCGTGCGCAGTTCCTCGGCGCCATTCGTTGGCTGGCAGAAAAAATGGGCCCATAAGGGAGAATGCACAGAAATTAGGGAAATTACAGAAAATCGATAATTATGCTACATTCTCCGGAATCTGCGCCCCACTATGCGCTCGCCCTCACGACAGCGCCCGCAAGCCCCTGCGCAGCTCTTCCGGGGCTTGATCGGGCATCAGTTGCTCTACGTCATCGTGCGTGCTCTGCCAGACCGGAAGCGCGCGGGCCAGCAGGCTGCGCCCCTTGCCCGTCAGTTGCAGCACGCGGCTGCGCCGGTCGGCCGGATCGGGCGATACCTTCACCAGTCCGCGGCGTTCCAGCGGCTTCAGCGCCGCGGTCAGCGTGGTTCGATCCATCGCCAGCAGCTGCGCCACCGGCCCCATGGGCGGCGGCTCCGGTCTGTTCAATGACATGAGCAGCGAAAACTGCCCGTTGGTCAGCCCGAACGGCCGCAGCGACTCGTCAAATCGCCTCGCCAGGGCGCGCGCGGCGCGCTGCACGTGCAGGCAAAGGCAGCAATCCCGCACGAGAAGTGTTGTTTCGTACGGCAGCACGGGGGGGCTTGACACAAGGCCATATTAGTTGATATCAACATATTCGTCAAACAAGTTTCCCCTGAACCCTTTCTCCGGCCGCAGCGCCGGCCATGAATCCGTCCCGAAATGGAGGCTCTGATATGTCCTTTCTCCGCGATCTGAAACTTGCCATCCGCTCGCTGTCGCGTGTGCGTGCTCTGTGGATCACCGTCGCCTTCACGCTGGCCCTTGGCATCGGCGCCAACGCCGCCATCTTCAGCGTGGTGCGCGCCGTGCTGCTGAGGCCGCTGGCCAATCGCGACGAAGACCGCCTCCTCTACGTGCGCCAGAGCGCTCCCGGCCTTGGCGTCACCAATACCACGTTTTCCGTTCCCGAGATCGCGGACATCGGCAGCGGGCTCAAGTCGATCAAGGAGCTGGGCACATTTTCAGAGATCGACTTCACCATCGTGGGCCTGGGCACGCCGCGCGAGGTTCCCGCGGGCGTGGTCGATGGCAACTACTTTGAGGTGATGGGGCTGCGGCCGATCCTGGGCCGCCTGCTCGGCCCCGCCGACGACGGCCGTAACGCCGCCGGTGCGGTGGTGCTGACCTATCACTTCTGGCGCACCCAGCTCCACTCCGACCCCAGCGTGCTGGGCAAGACCGTGCGCCTTGAGAGTTCCATGGGCGCGCGCTCGGCCACCATCGTCGGCGTGCTGGAGCCGTCGGTGCCCTACCCCGTGGCCACTGAGATCATCTCCAACGTCGTAACCAGCCCGCATCACCTCTCCGCCACCATGGTCACGGGCCGCGAACACCGCATGACAGAGGTCTTTGCGCGCCTAGCTCCCGGCGCCACGGTAGACGCAGCGCGCGCCGAGCTCGACACGGTGTACGGCGCAATGCTGGCCGCGCACCCTGAGACCTACAAGCCGGGCGATCACTACACCATCGGCGTCACGCGCATGCACGACCAGATCAACTCGCGCGCCAACACCATTCTGTGGCTGCTGTTCGCGGCCTCGGCCCTGCTGTTTGTCATCGCCAGCTCCAACGTGGCCAACCTGGTCCTGGCGCGCACGGTGCGCCGCGACCCGGAGCTTGCCATCCGCTCCGCGCTGGGAGCCAGCACCGCCGTGCTGCGCCGTTCTCTCCTGGCCGAGAGCCTGGTGCTTTGCGGCAGCGGCGCCATTGCCGCGGTGCTGCTCGCCATCCCCATGGTGTCTGTGCTGGGCCGCTATGCATCGCGCTTCTCGGTGCGCGCCAACGACCTCACGCTCGACTTCAGCATGGTGTGGTTTGGCATTGGGCTGGCGCTTGTCGCGGCCGTCTTTCTCGCTTACATTCCGCGGCTGCCCGCGCCCGATGCGCCGCAGGGCGCGCTCACCGGCCGCGGCACGCGTGGCTCCAGCGGCAGCAGCAGCCGTCTCCGCGTCTTTGCCGTTACGCAGATCACCGCCTCGTTCCTGTTGCTGGCCGGCGCCTGCGTGCTGATGAAGACGCTGTTTGTTCTGGAGCAGACCCGCTCGCCCTTCGACTCCGCCAACGTCCTGGCGCTCAACATGCCCGTCATGTCGTACGGGAAAACTCCGCTGCAGGTGCAGGATTTCTATCGTGACGTCAAGCAGCGCGTGGCCGCTCTGCCCGGCGTGGAGCAAGTGGCTACGGGCTTCAGCGTTCCGTGGCGCGACGAGCAGGGACTCAACATCAGCTTCGCGTTCGCCGCCACCGGAGCACGCCGCGCCGACGGGCAGGATTTCCGCGCCAAGTATCGCTCCGTCTCACCGGGATTCTTCGACACATTTGGCGTGCCCATCACCGCCGGCCGCGACTTCAACGACGGCGACAAGGACGGCTCGGAGCGCGTGGTCATCATCAGCCAGAGCCTGGCCAATCTGCTCTATCCCGGACAGAACCCGCTCAACCGCCAGCTCCACTGGACCGACGGCGTGATGAAGTTCATCGGCATCAGCTATGAGCCGCGCCGCATCGTCGCCGTGGTGCCCGACTTCGACGATGAAAACATTGTCCCCTCGCCCGCCATGACCATCTATCAGCCCGTCAACCAGGAGGGATGGAACGGCCGCCTGTTCGTGCGCGCGCATCAGGACGCCTACCAGCTGGTGCCGGCCATCTCCCGGACCATCCACGAGATGTCTGCCGACCAGCCCGTTGAAAAAGCCAGCACGCTGGGAGACATCCGCGCCGAGGTCCTCACCCCTGACCGGCTTAATGCCATCGTGTTCGGCGGGTTCGCCGCCGTGGCGCTGCTGATCTCGATCGTCGGCGTGGCCGGCGTGCTGGCGTTCTCTGTAAGCAGCCGCACGCGCGAGTTCGGCATCCGCATGGCGCTGGGCGCACAGCCGCGCAACATTCTTACCAATGTGCTGGCCGAGGGGGTCGCGATGGCAGGCATCGGAGTGGGCACGGGCGTGGTGCTGGGCTTTGTGCTGGCGCGGGTCGCCGGAAAGTATGTCGGCGAGATCGATCAGCCCGGCGCGCTCACGTTCGCCGCGTCGGCTGCCGTGATTCTGGCTGCGGCGGTTGTGGCGTCGGCCGTACCGGCGGCGCGCGCCGCCCGCGTCAACGCCGTGGAGGCGCTGCGGTCGGAATGATGATGGGTGCGTTGGCCCGATTGCCCAGTGTAGCCATTTCGGCTACACTCGGCTGAGGAGGGTTTCCATGCGCCACGTATCGCTGCGCGAGTTCAGAACGCGCGGAGCAAAGGCTCTGGCCGATGTGCCCCAGGGAGAGACGACTCTGCTTGTCGGCCAGAATGGCCCCGTGTACTTCCTGGTGCCTGTTTTCGGCGACGTGATCAAGGAAGACCTCGAACTGCGCAGGGCGATGGCGAGGGCGAGCTTGCGCGAGAGCTGGCGTCTTGCCGAATTGGCGGGTCCCATCAGCGATGAGGAGATCGACGCTGAGATCGCAGCGGTGCGAGCCGCCCGGCAGCCTGAGAAAGTGGGATGAGGCTGGCCGTCTTCGACACCAACGTGATCGTGTCCGCAGGTGTCACCCCCGGTGGCTCGCCGGCCAAATTGATTTTCGACTGGGCCCTGGCAGGGCGGGTGCGGGCGGTAACAAGCCCGGAAGTCGTTGACGAATACCGTGAGGTGGTTCGCCGGCCGAGGTTCCAGCGCTACGGATTCCCTCCTCAGTGGCTCGAGCTCCTCATCGAGGAGAGATTCTCGCTCGCCAGCCTTCCGCCGTGGCCATATACAGGCCCGGACGCTACCGATTTGTCCTTCCTCGCGCTGGCCCATGCGGCCGGAGCCTGGCTGGTGACTGGGAACTTGAAGCACTTCCCAGAGACCATACGCGGCTGCGTCAAAGTGCTCTCGCCTGCCGACTATCTCGCGCATCTCGTCGCCCAATAACAAGGATTCACCTCCACCCGACCGCGTATCATGGCCGGTATGAACCTTGACGCGATTCAGTCCGCCATCCGCGAGGCCGGCTTTGACGGCTGGCTGTTTTACGACCATCATCACCGCGACCCCATCGGCGGCCGCATCCTGGGCCTCGACGAGAAGGCGCACATCACCCGCCGCTGGTACTACCTTGTGCCCGCCGCGGGCGAGCCGCGCAAGCTGGTGCACCGCATCGAGCGTGGCCGCCTTGACACGCTGCCGGGCAGCCGCGGCCTCTACTCAAGCTGGCAGGAGCTGCACGCCGGCCTCGAGGCCATGCTGCGCGGATTCACGCGCCTCGCCATGCAGTACTCGCCAAACAACGCCATCATGTACGTGTCGATGGTCGACGCGGGCACGGTCGAGTTCCTGCGCGGCCTGGGCAAGGAAATCGTGAGCTCGGCCGACCTGGTCAGCCAGTTTGAGGCGGTGCTCACCGAGGAGCAGATCGCCAGCCATGGCGTGGCCCAGCGGGCCATCGATTCCATCCTGGCCGAGGGCTGGCTGGAGATGGGCAGCCGCCTTCGCCCCGCGGGCGGCGGCGTGGGCCGCGTCACCGAGTTCGACATGGTGCAGTGGCTCAGCCAGGCCATGCGCCGCGAGGGTCTGGTGTGGGAAAACGGCCCCAACGTCAGCGCCAATGCCAACAGCTCCGACTCGCACTACGAGCCCACCCGCGAGCGCTCCTCGCCCATCCGCGAGGGCGACTTTGTGCTCATCGACATCTGGGGCAAGCTCGCCAAGGGCGACAGCATCTTCTACGACATCACCTGGACCGGCGTGGTGGGCCGCGAACCCACCGAGCGCGAGCAGCTGGTGTTTGAGACGGTGCGCAACGCGCGCGACGCAGCCATCTCCACCGTCGAGCGGGCGTTTGCGGAGGGCCGCGCCATTGGCGGCTACGAGGCAGACGACGCAGCGCGCGCGGTGATCGAAGCGGCCGGCTTCGGCGAGTTCTTCACCCATCGCACCGGGCACAACATCGCCGGCGAGATTCACGGCCCCGGCGCGCACCTTGACAATCTGGAGACGCACGACGAGCGCCGCATCCTGCCCAACACCTGCTTCTCGGTCGAGCCCGGCATCTACCTGCCCGAGTTCGGCGTGCGCAGTGAGGTGGACATGATCACGGCGCCCGGCAAAGCGCGCGTGACGGGCCGCATTCAGTGGGACCTGGTGAGGATTTGAAAAACAGGGAATCGGGACGAAGGGAACAGGGACTAAGGGACTAGGGACTTACGGATTATGCGACAGAGTTCATGAATCGGGAGCATGGCCGGTCAGGGCTGGTAGGTCAGGGCTTCAGCCCTGACGCTCAGGCCACGAAAACATGCGGCCTTCGGGCCCTGACGTCATTGGGACTCTTTTTTGCCGGGGAGCTCGACTCCGACATTTGTAAGGTCGTCTGATACGAGAAGCGCCTGCATGAACGATCTTCCCCTTCGAGGCGGCGGGAAGCGTAAATCGAACTCAAACGTGCAATCCATGCAGGCAATCCTGTCAACCGGTAAGATCTCGCCGCCTCGATAGATTACATGTACGCTCTTTAGAGCCAACATAGACCGGCGGGCGTGGCCATGGGTTGACGGCCGACGCATGTCGAAGGGTGGGCTTGAGTTGGCGATTTGCGGAGCGTCGTCCAGCGCAATCGTGCAGTTTGCATAGTTCGATAGGAACCCGTTTTCGTTGAGGATCAGATCGGAGCTATTGCGCCCGGTCTTCCCACAAGCTTCCAATGCCGGTCCGTTGAGCATGGCGCGGCTCGTGACCAATGAACCCGCCGCCTGCCAGGCCTCGGTCAATTCCGGATACACTTCGAGCACACTTCGCAGAGCATACGAAAGCTTCAATATCTGCTGTTGATCTGGCTTGCGTCCCCCTGCTCGAGCCTGCTGACTCCAAAGTCTAACTGCAGAAAGGCTTGAAAGAAGCTCATTTGGGGATTCAGGCTTTGTAAGTTCGGCGACCAGCCAGTCATCGTCGGCTACGGGCCGATGAATCCTGACCTTAATTGAAACCAGGCAAATGAGGCTCGCGACAGCTGCGAACAGAAGGCACCAACATACGCACTTTCGCGAGGAATTCGAGGCCTGACTTCCCTCTCCTATGCCAGCAAACATTGCGGTGCATCCCGTCTGCGTCGAACGCTGCGTTTGGATCGATGGATTCAGTGCAAGTTATCTAGAGATCTCCGCCCAGAACAGACTGACGGGCCTGGGGCTGATTCTGCTCGACATATCGCTTCCGCTTCTAAGTCTCCGCCTGCGAATACCGTGTCTCCGGTTTGTCATCCACCCCCGCCACAGTGCGATATAGTCGAAAAGGAATGGCTACTCCGTCGAACCCACCGAATCCCACCAGCAAGAATGCCGCCGCAGGCAAGAACGCCCCCGCAGGCTCGGGATTTGTTTATGGTCCGCTCATTGCCGGCTGGCTGGTGCCGGGCGGCGGGCATTTTCTGCTGCGCAAGTGGGGGCGCGGAGCGCTGCTCGCAGCCTCCATCCTCGGCATGTTCCTGCTCGGCATCGCCATGCAGGGCAAGGTCTACTCCAACGCCCACGAGATCCTGGAATACCTGGCCCTGGTGGGCGATCTCGGCAATGGGCTGGTCTACATCTTCTGCCGCATGTTCGGCTTTGGCGCAGACCAGGTGCAGGTGACCACCGCCGACTACGGCACCCGCTTCATCGTGGTGGCCGGCCTGCTCAACGTGATCGCCGCCGTGGACGCGCACAACCTGCGCACCGGGAGGAAGGCATGATCTTCCGCCCCTCCCACTTCGCGGCCGTGGTTCTCTTTGCGCTGTTTACGTCAGTGGTCTTCGGCATCACCCAGCGCGAGACGCCCCGCCGCATGGTCCACTACGGCCTCTACTGCTTCGCGCTGTTTGTCGGTTCGGCCATCGTGCTGAGCTGGGTCATGTATCTGATCGCGCGGTAAGAGCCGCTCCCACAATAACGCGATTCTGCGGCTTCCCAGGTCTCAAAATCGAGACCTGGGGCACCCATCGTTTGCGCTGCGGGCGCTCAGAATGAATCCATCGTGTGCGCGCGTTCCCGGCGCCATACCGCCGCGTCGAAGGTGTGCACCACATCGTACTGCTCGCTGCGGTAGAGCTCGATGGCCTCGGAGTTGGCCTCGGTCACGGTGAGCGAGATTTCGCCGGCCCCCTGGCGCACAAAACTGACGGCCGCTATCCTGAGCAGCATGCGCGCCAGGCCATGCCGCCGGTAGCGCGGATGCACGCAGAGCTGCGTGATGTGGCCGCTCTGCGGGCTCACGCGCGAGCCCAGCACCAGCGCCGCCAATTCACGGCTCTGCCGCTCCACCACCACGTGCGACACCTGCGCAGAAAACACGCCGCAGCCAGAGTAGCGCGCGATATTGTGCAGAAACCGCATGGACCCGTGCGTGGAGCAATACTGATCGTTGATGTGGCTGTCGGGATGGTCGCGATAGGCATCGGCAATCAGCCGGCCCGCCGCGTTGAGGTCGTCGTCGCGCCAGGCGCGCAGTTCCAGACCCGCGGGCAGGCCGGCGCCGTTGGGCCGGGCATTGTTCGGCCAAACGTCATTGAGTTGCCGCACCATGAAGAGACGCCGGAAGACCTGGAAGCCCGCGCCGCGAAACATCCCGTCATGTTTCCCCGAGGGATGGAGCAGCAGTTGCGACTCGATGCGGTCGAGCTGCGGCGAGTTGAGCAGCGTTTCAAAGAGATGGCGCAGCAGCGTCTCTTCCACTTCATGCGCGGAGCCGGAGCTGTAGGGCGAACCCGGATGAGCCTCCGGCAGGGCAAACACGTCGCCGATCACAGCCTTGGAGTCTTCGTAGACGCAGAAAACATAGCCGGTGATCTGGCCGGCCTCGAGCGCCACGTAGCCGGGCAGCATGTGGCTGTCGAGATATTGCATGAGCAGCTTGGCAGAGGCGCGATAATCCCAGTGCAGGCGGCGCTTCCACACCTCGCCCTCGGCATCCAGCACCGCGCGGAGCACGGGCGCCGCAAAGTGCCGCAGATCGAGGATCTCGAGAGAAACGGATGCCATCACTGTTCCTTTGGACTTCGGCAATAACCCTGTGGAAGCGCACTGTGCCACAATGTGCCTTCCGCTCACTTTGCCATGAGTTGAGATTCCTTGCAAATCGAAGGCTGGCGGAACGAAACTACCGGGCCCCCACCATATAGACGACCAATCCCTGCTCGGGCCAACTGAACAGCGGCTCGTACGGCCGGCCTTCCAGATATTCTTCCAGATCGGCCTGTGTATGCAGGTCCACGCCGCGCCTTCCGGCTACGCGCACCACTAGCAGGTGCTGTTCGTCGGGCACGCCGCTGGCCTCGTAGTTCACCACCTCGCGATTGCGATAGAACGCCAGCCCGAACTCCACGTCGCGGCGCACTCGGAAAACGGCCACGGTTTCGTCGCTGGGGGCGTAGGTGGCCAGGCGGTCAGCCAGCGGCCGGGCGGAGTAGGCCCGATCCAGGAGGTGGATGACCCGCTTGCTGGCGCTTACGGCCGGAATGCCGAATGCGGGTCCCACTCCATAGAGGTAAAACATCAGCACCATCAGCACGCAGGTCGTGACCAGCCGCAGCCGCGCCACGCCAAAGCCCTTCACCACGATCAGGATCAGCAGCACCGCGCCCAGGGACGCCACGCCGGCAGCTATGGCCGCGTGGGTCGGCGGCATCTGCGGGCCATGCGCCACAAACCACGGCAGCAGCAGCGCAAACACCGTCATGATGCCCACCAGCACGGCGTGGCCAGCCAGCTCCCAGCGGTTGAGTCCCGGCTTGCGCCGCCGGTAGAGATAGTCGCCGGTCAGAATCGTGATGGGCGGAATCGACGGCAGAATGTAACCCGGCAGCTTGGACTGCGAAAACGAGAAGAACACGATGGGGATGAACGCCCACAGCACCAGGAACTCGGGGAATGCATCGCCGGGGCGATTCACGCAGGCGATGCGCTTGCCGGCGCGGCGGATGCGCCACTCCGCCACCGAGGTCTGCACTCCGTCCACCATGGCGCGAACGGCAATCACGGTCCACGGCATCACGCCCAGCAGCACCACCACAAGGTAATACCAGAAGGGTTGCTGGTGCTGGTAGCGGTCGGTGGCGAATCGCTGCAGATTCTGGTTAAGAAAGAATTCGTGAAAGAACGTGGGGTTCTGGTGCTGGACGGCCAGGAACCACGGCAGCACGATGGCAAAGTAGAGCGCCACGCCTGGCCACCACAGCGAGCGGTAGAGGATGGACCACTCCTTGCGCAGGAAGGCGAAGGCGGCCACGATCACGATGGCCAGGAACGGCGCCACCGGCCCCTTGGCCAGCGTAGCAATGCCGGTAAAGAAGTAAATGTCGAAGAGCCAGAATTTTGAATCCGTCTCGTACCAGGCATACCAGCCGAGCAGCCCGATGCACAAGGGTGCGGCCATCTGCATGTCGGTGGAGGCCCCGCGCGCGAAGCCGATGATGGCCGCGCAGGCCACCGTGATCAGCGCGGCGTCCAGGTGTCCGCCAGGGCGGAATCTTCGCATGTGCAGGTAGATCAGCGCCGCCATCATGAAGGCGAAACTGAACGACGGCAGGCGGGCGCTCCAGTCGTGTACGCCAAACTCCTGGAAGACAAACATGGCTCGCCAGTAGTAAAGGGCCGGCTTTTCGAGCCAGGGCCGGCCATACAAATAAGGAGTGACGCAGGCGCTGAGTTTGCTCTTGACAGTATGGCCCTGGTCAAAGCGGTTGAGCATCTCATGGGCCACCTGCGCGTAGCGGGGCTCGTCGGCGCCCACCAGGCCGAGGCCAGCGCCGCCCAGCAACGGGCTCAGTCCATAGGTGAGAAAGAAGAGCGAGAATCCGAGGAAAACGGCTGCTTCGCAGACGGTGGCCCAATCGGGCAGCCGTTTGCGCCGGGCAGGGGGCGAATCCGGAATAACTGTTTCCAGAACGGTCTCCACTTCCCAAGTCCGCCCCGGCGGACTCACTCAGCCGGCGCGGTGGGGTGCGCCCAGACTGTGTTGCGGTTCATGCTCAAGATAAAAAAAGGCGCAAGGTTGGCGCTCAAGTTTCGACAGGCACAAGGCTAACAGATTCGCCGGGTTTCTCAAGAGGCATCAGGCGGTCTCGCGGGCGTATTCGGCCACGCCCGGCCTGAGCGCCGCCAATATCTCCTCGAGCGCGCGGGGCAACGGGCCCTCAAGGGTGCAGCCGGCGGCGTTTTCGTGGCCGCCGCCGCCCAGCCGGCCCGCCAGCGCCGCCACGTTCACCCGCCCTTTGCCGCGCAGGCTCACGCGGATGCGCCGCTCCGGCAACTCGCGGAGAAACGCCGCTGCCTCCACGCCGGCGATGGCCACCGCGTAGTTCACAATGCCCTCGCAGTCTTCCTCCGCCGCGCCGCAGCGCACCATATCGTCGTGCGTCACCCACAGCCAGGCCAACGCGCCCTCGCGCTTCAGATTGCTCAGCGCCGCGCCCAGCAGCAGCATCTTTGACATCGGCGTTGAAAAATACACGTCCTGCGCAATGCGGATGGGGTCGGCGCCGGCCAGCGCCAACTCGTGCGCCAGTGCAAAGGTGGCCGCGCGCGTGGCGCCGTAGGTAAAGCCTCCGGTGTCAGTGAGCAGCGTGGTGTAGAGGCACACTGCCATCTCCGGGGTTAGCTCGCAACCGGCCGCCTTCACCAGCCTGTACACCAGCTCGCCCACGCTGGCCGCTCCGTGATCGATCCAGTTGATGTGGCCAAAGGCGCGGCCGCTCACGTGGTGGTCGATGTTGATGAGCTGGAAGGCCTCAAGCCCCAGCAGACGGGCGCGCGACAGGCCGTCGCATTCGAGCAGGATCACGCCGTCGTAGGGCCCGCGCACACGCATTGCCGAGCGGATGAATTCCGCGCCGGGCAGCCCGCGATAAATGGCGGGAACGCGGTCGGCCGTCACCAGGTCGGCGCGCTTGCCCATCTGGCGCAGCAACATGCCCATGGCCAGCATGGAGCCAACAGCGTCGCCGTCCGGCCGCGCGTGGGAGGTGACCAGAAACCGTTCGCCTTTGCGGATGGCGTCCAGGATCAGCGCGATCGGGACCATCGGCGCGGCCAGCTCAGCGGGCGCCGGCACAGCCACAGGTCCGGACGCGGCGTCCGTCGCCTGGCCGGGCGGCTTCAGCTGCGGCTCAGGCCGCCCTGCTCGCGTCGGCTTTTGGCGTTTGCCATCCATCCCATCTCCCACTAAAGCTCCGCGCCCACCCCTCGCTGTCATTCTGAGCGAGCGCAGCGAGTCGAAGAACCTGCGTCTCGTCCCTTCTGTCCCAAGGGCTCGGCTGTAGGTCCCAGAAAGGCCGGGTGCCCCATCCTTGCGATTTTTTCTATCGCAAGGGTGGGAAACCGCAAATCTCCGATCCAGGAATCGGGCTCTACAAACTATTCAACCGGCGCAGCCGGCCCGGCGGTATCCGCTTTCTTCTGCCGCTTCCGCGACCGTCCCATCAGCTCCTCGATGCGCGCCTGGAAGCGCCCCGACCGGTCGGCCAGAAAAGCCAGCTCCGGCACGTGGCGCACCCCCATCCGCTCCTTGATCTCAAAGCGGATGTAGCCCTTGGCGGCTTCGAGGCCCGCAATCGTATCCACCTCGGCCTGGGCGATGTTCTTCACCGCCGAGTCCACGGCCACATACACGCGCGCCGACTTGCCGCCGGGGTTAAGCGCCACCTCGGTCACGTAGCAGAAGTGGATGCGGGGGTCCACCAGCTCGCCCTCGATCATGGCGCCAATCTCGAGGCGCAGTGTCTCCGCCACCCGGTCCTGATGATGCTTTCGCGCTCGATGCTCCGGCATTGGTTCCTCTCGCCCCGGCAGGCCGGGTAAACCATTCAGGATAGCAGAGGTTGGGGAAAGCAGCGACGGCAAGCCGGCCCGCATCCTGCCTCAGCCATGCAGCGCACGCCGCCGCCTGTGATACCGTTCTATTACGGCGTCCCTGAGCCGGCCATTCTTGGGGCCTTGACTGATCGCGTTGATCGCATCGAGCTGGAGCCGGGGACCGGGCATAAAAGACCGGCGGAACCGGTGGCCGATTTAGAACAGGGGCCGGGCGAAACTTACGAATGTCCCAACTGCCGGAATCGTCGTCGCACCGCTTGCCCGCGAGCCCGGCAAGATTGTCAGGGCCTGCGCGCGGGCCTCTCGGGCCTGTTCCGGTGCCATCTCCTCAGCAACAACAGCTTGACCTGCGGCCGCCCGACCCGACGCCACCGCCGGAGAGCCCCGAGCACGGCCCGCAGCGCATCCCGCGGTGGCTGGAGCGCTCCGAGCTTTTTCTGCGCGTGCTGCTGCACATGTACATCGGGCTGGCTGTCTCGGTGGCGCCGTGGTGGCCCACGTTCTGGGACCAGAATCCGCTCTTCCTGCGCTTTCCTGCCCTTGGCATCTATGCGGCCAGCGGCGCGGTAAAGGGCATCGTGACGGGCCTGGGCCTGGTGAATCTCTGGATCGCGTTTCGCGATGCGGTCCGCCACAGAAACGATTGAGCTTATGAGCGAGAACGACAGGGAACAGGGTCCGCAGCCCTCAGCTGCTTCCATTGATCCGAAACCAGCCGGGAATCCGCCGCCGCTTGCGAAGGCGCCGCTGGCCTACGAGAATCCCGCCTTCCTTAACGGCCCCGACGGCCGCCCCATGCGCATCCTGTCAGAGTACGTCGAGCCCCTGGCGCGCTTCCGGCATGAGCGCATTCAGGACACCGTGGTCTTCTTCGGCTCGGCGCGCTTTCGCGGCCGCGAGGAGGCCGACCATGCCCTTGAGCTCCTTGATAACACCGGCTCCAGCCAGGCGGCGCCGAGCGAGGAGCAGCCCGCCAGCCCGCCGCAGATTGCCGCCGGGCAGGCGTCCAACCTGCAGCGCAAGCGCGCCGTGGCCGCCGTCGAAATGGCCCGCTATTACGAAGACGCGCGCCGGCTGGCGCAATTGCTCACCACGTGGGCAAGGGGCATTCCGTCTCACCGGCACCGGTTTGTGGTCACCTCCGGCGGAGGACCGGGCATCATGGAGGCGGCCAATCGCGGCGCTTACGAGGCGGGCGGCAAGACCATCGGGCTCAACATCCGGTTGCCGTTTGAGCAGATGCCCAACCCCTACATCACCCCCGCGCTCAACTTCGAGTTCCACTACTTCTTCATGCGCAAGCTGTGGTTCGCCTATATGTCCAAGGCGCTGGTGGTCTTTCCCGGCGGCTTTGGCACGGTGGACGAGATGTTTGAGATCCTCACCCTGGCGCAAACCCACAAGCTGGCCAAGAAGATCACGGTGGTCATCTACGGCTCTGAATATTGGAAAAGGGTGTTCAACCTGGACGCGCTGGTGGATACCGGGGCCATTTCGCCCAAGGATATCGAGCTCTTCCAATATGCCGACACCCCCGAGCAGGCGCTGGAGATGCTCAAGAAAGGCCTCACAGAGAATTACTTGGTGCCGGAGGCCGCAGCCGCAGCCGCCCGGGTCGCCCAGAGCGGCAAGCCGGCTCTTGAGGCGGAGCCGCTGGCCGGCTGGACGATGGAAGACTTCCTCGGCCCGGAGCTTGCCCGCACCACGGATTAGCCCGCCAGCCGTCCGATCGGGGCGCCTCGGAAAAAAAGAATCGGCTTGCCCGCCCGCGATCATACAATGGGGTTAACACCCGGAAAACGACCCTTGGCACGGTTCTTCCCGGCGAAACGGCCATCCGGCCCCGTGAAATCCGGGTTGTGCCGCTTCGAAGTGCGCAACGAGGGTAGATTTGCTCACGTCCTGGTGAGGATGGAAGCACACTGAGTCCGTTGGAAAGTCGAATTTTCCCCGCATTTTAACGGGGCTGGAACAGTTCGCTCCACGACCACGCGCAAGCATGGCATCCAAACAGGTAAGGACGGTTTTATGGGATGGGATGCCGGTTGTTTCGATCATTTCAGGTAATTTCCCCGGATTTCCGGCTTTTTCGGTGTTGGCTTGCCGGATTCCTGCCGGGAATTGAAGACCCATTCGCAGCACGTTAACCGCCCGTTGATGGATGCCTATGAAGATTGGAAGCAACAAGCCCAGTTCGTTCACGGATCAAGGAGGAGTCATGGCCAAATCGACCATCTCGTACCTGTGGTGTGACAAGAACGCGGTGAAAGGCTTTCGGACGGGAGTCTCGCTGCACAGCCACACCAACCAATCCCGCGAAACGCTGGAGTTTCTGGCGAATTTCGGCAATCAGTACCCTTCCATTCGCCCCCTCCTCTCGCGCATGGAGCGCCGCTCGGCCGCCAATCACGGGCTTCCGGTAAACTACTCGGCCGCCTACTGGACGCCTCCGCTGACCCCCAAACTGGCCTTTGACCTGGAGAGCCGGCAGATTGAGGCGCTGGACCTCGAGCCCATGGTTTCGCTCACTGACCACGACAATATCAAGGCGCCCATGTTGTTGCGCTCGGTGCCCAGCGCGCGGCAGATTCCGGTTTCGGTGGAGTGGAGCATTCCCTACGGCGGCGTTCAGAGCTTCCACCTGGGCGTGCACAACCTGCCCAGCGCCCACGCCGCAAAGTGGATGCAGATGCTCAACGAATACACCGCCAACCCGGTGGATGCGCGCCTCACCGAGCTGTTGGTGGCGCTGCATGAGGAGCCGAATGTGCTGGTGGTCTTCAACCACCCTATGTGGGATCTCTACCTGATTGGCAAGGAAAAGCACCGGTTCCTGGTCAACGAGTTCCTGCAGAAGAACGGCGCCTTCCTGCACGCCCTGGAGCTGAACGGCCTGCGCAACTGGGACGAGAACCGGGCGACGCGGCACCTGGCCGAGCAGTGGAACATGCTGCTGATCTCCGGCGGCGACCGTCATGGCGTGGAGCCAAACGCCAACATCAACCTTACCAACGCCACCAGCTTCACTGAGTTTGTGCACCAGATCCGCCGCGAGAAGACCAGCGACCTGCTCTTCATGCCTCAATACGCGCAGCCCTGGAAGCACCGCATCCTGCAGTCGGCCATCGACGCCATCCGCGACTACCCTGAGTTTCCCGTCGGTTCGCGCCAGTGGGACGATCGCGTCTATCATCCGGACGGCAACTGCGTGGCGCGGCCGTTGAGCCAGTTGTGGCCCAGCGGCAGGGCGCCCTGGCAGATGCGCTGGGGTCTGGCCGCCGTGCGCATGCTGGGCAAGGCACCCGTCTCCGGCGGCCTGCGCATTGCCTGGAGCGAGTCCGACCAGATGCGCCTGGCCATGGGCGAAAATGACGGCTGAAGCCGTGGAACTCGATCCGGGCCTCTGGGCAGGCAGAGGCTCGAATCCAGATATGGGCGGGCCCCGCGCCCTCCAATCCAAGACGGATCGAATCCCACGGGTGGCCTACTTCCCCGATTCGTTCCACGAGGTGAATGGGGTAGCCCACACCAGCCGCCATTTTGAGGCGTTTGCCCGGCGGCGCAACCTGCCGTTTCTCTGTGTGCGCGCCGGCCAGCGCGCCCGCGCCCTGACGCAGGACGGCAATGTGTGGACCCTGGAGCTGCCCCGCGGATTTCTTTCCTTTGCCCTGGAAAAGGACCTCCGCTTCGATCCGGCGTTTCTGCGCCACATTCCGCTGATTGCCGACGTGCTGGAGCGGTTTCGCCCGGACCTGCTGCATATTACCGGACCCAGCGAGGTGGGCATGCTGGGTGCGCGGCTGGCGCGCCACCTGGACCTGCCGCTGGCGGCAAGCTGGCACACCAACATCCACGAGTACGCGGCGCGGCGCTCCGACTGGCTTCTGCGCCTTCTGCCCCGGCGCCAGTCAGCCATCGCCGGGAAGAAGATCGAAGAATTTGCCCTGTCCGCGGCAGCTCAGCTCTACCGCACGGCGCGGGTGCTGTTCGCGCCCAACCCTGAGCTTTGCCGTCTGCTGGAGCGGGCCACCGGCCGGCCCTGCCTGCTGATGCCGCGTGGGGTTGACGCGGAGCTGTTCCAACCCGCCAAACGCAGGCGCGAGCCCAATGACCGCGATCACGTGCTGGGGTTCGTGGGCCGCCTTTCCATCGAAAAAAACATTGCCCTGCTGGCGCGCGTGCAGCAGGAGCTCGAGGAGATGGGCCACCGCAGCTTTCGGTTCCTGATCGTCGGCCAGGGCGGCGAAGAGGCCTGGCTGCGCGAGCGCCTGCATCGGGCCGAGTTTTCCGGCGTTCTGCGCGGCGAAGAACTGGCGGCGGCTTATGCCAGCATGGACTTGTTCGTCTTCCCGTCGCATACTGACACGTTTGGCAACGTGGTGCTGGAGGCGATGGCTTCGGGCGTCCCGGCCATCGTTACGCCGGACGGCGGCCCGCGCACCATCGTGCGCGATGGCGAGACCGGCCGCATCGTGCCCGACGAAGACTTTGCCACTGCTGTGGCAGACGCGCTGGGCAATCGGGCAAAGCATGAGCAAATGCGCCAGGCCGCGCGGGCCCACGCGCTCACAGCAAGCTGGGACTCGGTATTTGAAGGGGTCTACGCCGGTTATGAGACGATTTTGCCGGCGAGAAGACCGCTTCAAACGGCCCTCGGTAACATCTAATTTGGCGCAATGCGCTGGCCGGTGCGCAGATCGATTGCAAACGGCGTTTCCTTGTCGGCCATCAGATCCCAGCCCAGCCCGTGCAGCACGCCCGGCTCGATGCCGGTGAGCGTGATGCCCTCCGCGGAGAGCTTGTCCGACTCCCACGCCTGGCCTTGCGCGCCCCACGCCAGCAGCGCGCGATGGCCGACAAACAGCAGCAAACGCTCGGACGCAAGCACGCGCACCTGAAGCACCGGCCGGTAGGTCAGCATGGTGAACCGCTGCGGCGCGGTGGTGTCAATGAGGTAGGCATAACCGCCCGACACGGCGCAGATTTCTACCGGATTCGGCGTCGACCAGATGCCCGTGGGAACGGCCGGATCGCGAAAGCCCAATGCGCAGGTGGCGAGAAATGGCTCGGCGTCTGAAGGACGCACCAGCACCTCCAGCGCGCCGCGATCCACCTCTTCAGCGTCGCGCGGATAGGTGAAGTGGCGCGGGGGCAGGATGATGGGCCGCGCCGCCAGCACCTCGGCCTGCCATGCGTGAGGAAAGCTCAGGTCAAAGACATGAGCAGGTGCGGGCACAGGAGACACCGGCCCTGCGCTCACGGTTGAGCCTCGTAGCGCAGAATCCAGCCCTGCTGTTCCTGAGTGTCGGGGACGGCACAGCCGCGCGCAGTCTCAACCGCCTCCAGGGCCGCGCGCGGCTTCCAGCCCAGGTGCGCCAGGGTGCATGCAGCTGTCACCGTGGCTCGGCCGATGCTTCCGCGGCAATGGATGCCGATGCGCTCGCCGGTGCGGGCGCGATCTGCAAGGCCGGAAACAAAGCCCCGAAATGCTGCCGTGTCAGACGGTACATGCGTGTCGGGAATCGGAAACGAAAGGAACTGCATGCCGATCTTCTCAGCCAGCGCCTGCTCTTCGGTGAGGCCCAGCATGTCTGCCTCTTCCGGCTCCAGCAAAGAAACTACCGTATCGATACCGCGCTGCTTCATGCGGATCAATTCGGTTTCCAGCCAGTCGTCACCGCGCGGGCGCAGAACAATGGCCAAGTTCGGCGCCGATTCGCCCGCAAGCCCCTTGATCCAGAAGAGATCGTTCACCGCACTCACACTCCCACAAAATTCTCAATGCGCTCGCGCACGCCGGGAATGCCCAGCCCCAACGCCGCGCCCTCCTCGATGAGCGGGATGAGGCGGTCGAAGTCGGGGCCGGAGTGGTAGCCGGTGAGGGCGACGCGGATGGGATGAAACAGCTCCTTGCCCTTCACGCCGGATGCCGCCTTGATTTCATTGATCCAGCGCTTGAAATCCTCGGGCTCGACGAGACCGGCATGAGAGCGCACGCGGCCGGCCAGCTCACCCAGCACGGTGCGCGCCGAGTCGGCGCCCAGCACATCGGCGTTCTCGGGATTGGAGCGAGCGGTTTCGGTATCGAAGCCGAAGATATACGCCGACTTGGCGGGCAACTGGTCGAGGTGGTCGACATGCGGCACAAACAGCGCCAGCAGCCGCAGGAACCAACCCTTGCGCAGCTCGATCAGTTCCACCGACGGCCCCTCAAGATGAATGGGCGGATCGAGGCTGGCCAGCAGCGCGTACGTTTCGGCGGTGTAAAGCTCGGACGAAGACCAGAGCGGAAAAATGTCGGGCCGCACGCGGCAATACTGCCGCTCGGCCAGCTTGGCAATGCGCTCAGGATCGGCCAGCTTGATGTAATAGCGGTTTAGCCAGTTCAACTTGTTGAAGTCGAAGACGGCGGGACTCGCGGTCACGCGCTCCAGCGAAAACTGGCGCGCCAGCTCGGCCAGCGTGAAGGTCTCGGTCTTGCCGTCTTCCGCGCCCCAGCCCAGCAGCGCCAGGTAGTTGGCCAGAGCCTCGGGCAGGTAGCCCATCTCGCGAAAAGTGGCGATCGATGTAGCTCCATGACGCTTGGAGAGCCGCTCGCGGTCCGCGCCGAGGATGGTGGAGAGATGAGCGAACTCCGGCACCGGCCAGCCGAACGCCTCATAGATAGCCACCTGCCGCGGCGTGTTGGAGATGTGATCGTCGCCGCGAATCACATGGGTGATCTGCATGAGCGCATCGTCGATGGTGACCACGTAGTTATAGACAGGGACGCCGCTCGAGACGCCCGTTGCCGATCGCACCAGTACAAAATCGGCGACTGCTCCGGCGGGGAACTCGATCGGGCCGCGCACAATGTCATGAAAGCGCAACGGACGGTCAGGAACATGCAGCAAAACGGCGAACGGTTTCACGGCAGCCAGGTTGGCGTGGATTTCGGATGCATCGAGGTGGGGGCAATCACCTGAACAAGTCCGAGCTAGATGCGGGTCGATCGCAGCCGTGCGCTCGGCTTCGATCTCCTCCGGCGTGCAGAAGCAGCGGTAGGCCTTGCCCTCGGCCAGCAGGCGCTCGGTGTACTCGGCGTAGATGGCCAGCCGCTCGGACTGGCGATAGGGCCCGAACGCGCCCTTGTCCGGCTCGCCCAAGGCGGCTGCGTCGGGGTCGGCGGGACCTTCGTCCCAGTCCAGGCCGAGCCAGTGCAGGTCCTGCATCAGCTGCGCCTCGTGGCGCACCTCGGAGCGCTCAAAGTCAGTGTCTTCAATGCGCAGCAGAAAGCTCCCGCCGGCGCGCCGGGCAAAAAGCCAGTTGTAAAGAGCCGTCCGGGCATTGCCCACATGGAGCATGCCAGTGGGCGACGGAGCAAACCGGACGCGGGGTTTGGTGAGGGTCATGACAATTCTAATGATAGCCCGTGAATGACGGCATTGATTTGCAGGGAAGGACTCATCGTCCGCCCTTCGAGTTTGATTTGCCTTTTCAAAAAGTAAAGAATACGATCTTTACCTAAGGATTGGTGGAAACGATGGCGCCGACAAGCACGATTAGCAGCAAAGGCCAAATCACGGTGCCTGTCGAAGTGAGGCAGCGGTTGGGCCTGAAAGAGGGAGACCGGGTGGAGTTCAGCTTTGAGGAAGGCCGAACTGTTCTTCGTCCGGTGCGCCCGACAGAAAACCCATTCACGCAGTTCATCGGCTATTTGCCGGCATTTTCCTCGCTGGAGGAGATCAATGCGTGGGTGCGGGATCTTCGCGAAGACGACCCTCCTGGAAATGCAGCTACGAAGAGAAGCGAGTCCGCTGAAGAATGAGAACTGCTATCGATTGCAATGTTATCTCCGCGATTTGGTCGAGCGATTCAACGGCTGAGCGAATGGCTGAGCAGTTGGGGCGGGCAAGGATGGAGGGTGCGTTGCTCGTTTCGCCCTTTGTTTTTGCCGAGTTGCTGGCATATCCTGGCGCAACGGAGAAGTCTGTGCGGACCTTTTTGGAAGTCACTTGCGTGGTGATCGATATTCGGCTTCAGGAGAGACTCTGGCTGGAAGCTGGACTTCGGTTCGCCCGCTATGCTCGCCGTCGCAGAGAGTCGTTTGGAGAAGGTCCTCGACGATTGCTGGCAGATTTTCTGGTAGGCGCGCATGCGCTCGTTCAGGCGGACCGCTTATTGACTCTCGACCCCAAAGTTTTTCGTCAGGACTTTCCGGAACTGCACATCATTTAGTTAGCGTTTAGTCGGCCCCTGCAAGGGGATTTAGTCGCCGGCGCGGAAGTGCTCCCAGCCTTGCCGATCAAGCGGCATGCGGCCTTGCGCGGTGACGAGCATGACGGCTGGCTGGCCGGAGCGCCGGCGCAGAATCCGCCCAATTCTCGTAATCGGCACGCCTAGGATCTGGCGCGGAATGCGGGTGTTGGCGGCAGCTGTGAAGAGCAGTTCGTAATCCTCGCCGCCATGGAGCGCCTGCTTGAGCGTTGCTCCGGCGTGGATCGGCAGATTGGCGGCATCGACCTCTGCGGCCACGCCGGACTCTTCGCACAGGTGAGCGAGATCGGTAGATAGGCCGTCGCTGAGGTCGAGCGCGGCTGTCGCCAATCCGCTTCGCTGGAGGCGCAGTCCCTGGGCAATGCGCGGCTGGGGGTAAAGATGCGGTGCCAGCGCGGGCTGGTGTCTTACCGGAATTGGTCCGGTTAAATCCCGACCTTTGCTCAGTTTCTGCAGCCTCGCCAGCCCCGCTGCTGCGCCGCCGAGGGCGCCGGTCACGTAGAGCAGTTCGCAGGGTAGGGCGCCTGAGCGCAACAGCGCGCGGCCGCGCGTCACGGCGCCGACGAGCACGATATCCGCCACCACCAGCGGCGACTCGGCCAGGTCGCCCCCGGCCAGCGGCGTGCGGTGCGCAGCGGCCAGCGCCAGCAGACCGTCAAAGAAGCGGTCGACCCAGGACCTCCCGCGCCCTTGCCGCCGGGGCAACTCCGCCGGAACCCCGAGCGACAGAAACGCCGCAACCGGCCGCGCGCCCATGGCGGCCAGGTCGCTGAGTCCCCTCGCCAGCGCTCGATGACCCACCGCCTCAGGCGGATGCCAGTCCAGGCGGAAGTGGCGGCCGGCAATGGAGAGGTCGGTGGTCACGGCCAGTTCTTCGCCTGGACGCGGCCGGATCAGGGCACAGTCGTCGCCAATGCCGAGCCTCAGTTCGCCGGAGGGATTGCCCGCAACCCGGGCGCGAATCTGCCGCAGCAGGCCGAGTTCCCCGCGGCCGGCAGCGATTCCCACATCGGCACGCATCCTTCGCACCTTCCGAGAATAGGATAGCGGCCCCGCAGTTTTGCACCGGCACACCTGCGAAACGGGCGACAAATGCCGATTCTGCACCAAGTTAGGTACAAATCAACCCACTTTTGTGGCAGCAATTTCATTGACCCGGCCTTGGGTGGTTTGTTAGCCTTAACAAACCAAACCAACAGTGCGCCCATCGGACGTAACAGGGGAATCTGTGGTTTGGGACGGCCCTTGCCTGGGGCCTTGGGTTAACACACAGCGAATTGCGACCCTGCCGGTTGCGAGGGATGAGAGGTACAAATGCTACGCAAGCGCTATTACATTCTTTTTGTCGCCAGGGATGAGGACGGACGGATACGCAAGATTCCGCTGCCTCTGCACTATGCGTACGGATTTGTGGCCGCGGCCCTGGTGGGCGCGTTTACGATCGTGGGCCTGGCCGGGTCCTATACCCGCATGCTGCTGAAGACAGAGAGCTTCAACCAGATCAGGCAGGACCGCGAGACGCTGCGCAAGAACTACAAGCAGATGGCACAGATCGCGCACGACCGCGATGTGCAGGTGGCCTCGCTCGGCGCCCTTGCCAACGAAGTGACCGCTCTCTATGGCCTCCGCCAGAACAAGCTCGCTTCCGCCAGACAGTCGGCCTCGGCGGCCGCAGTTGCCGCGCCCACGCCAGCCACGCTCGCCCTTGCAGACGACCCCAGCCCGCAGCAGGTCAAGCTCTCCATCGACGAATTTTACGCGCTGCGCACCCAGGCGCTGTCTGGCCGCGTTTCGCGCGCGCTGGAGGGCGGCCTGTCTGCGTCGTTTGCCGGTGACTGGACCACCCTGGCCGATGCGCCGTCCCTGTGGCCGCTGGAGGGCAAGCTCGGCTCGGGTTTTGGCGTGCGTGAGGACCCATTCAACGGCGAAGGCGCATTCCACTCCGGCATAGACATTGACGCGCCCTATGGAACACCTGTGCGCGCCGCCGGCGACGGCGATGTGCTTGACGATTCGATGGGCGCCGGCTACGGCCTGCAAGTGGTGCTCGATCACGGCCACGACACGATGACCATCTACGGGCATCTGTCGGCATCGGCCGTCGTTCCCGGCCAGCATGTCGTGCGCGGCCAGGTGATCGGCTATGTGGGCCAGTCCGGCCGCGCCACTGGCCCGCACCTGCACTATGAGGTTCGCGTGCACAATGTGCCCGTGAACCCGCACAAGTATCTGCGCCTGACCTACGAAGAGGTCGCTGTTACAGATACGAGTTCGCCCGGCTCGGCCGGAAACTGAGCCAGAGTCCTTGGAATGTAGAAACCGGCTCCCATGTGGGGGCCGTTTCTATTTGATCCGCGGTTCACACGCGAATGCTCCCAGAGCGAGCCGGCTGAAGGCGTGCACTGGAACAAAACCAGAGCCAACGCCACGCGCTATTTCAGCAGATCGAGCGCGATGGTGGTCATGGTGGTTACGCCGGTGGTCACGGCGGGCTCAAAATCGGGCGCGAACAGCGCCGAGTGCAGGCCGGGAAGCGGCACGCCGGTCTTGCGGCTCTCCGCGAGTTTGGCCGGATCGGCCGCGCCCAGCCAGTACATGACGGACGGAATCTTGCCATCCAGCGAGAACAGGCCGAAGTCTTCGCTGGCCATGATGGCGCGGGCGTCGAGGACGCGGTCCTTGCCGAGCGCAGAAACAGCGAACCCGCGCAGCCGCTCGGCCAGCGCCGCGTCGTTGATCGTGGGCGGCGCGCCATCGCTGGCGGCCACCGTCGGCATGCGGTCGGCGGGAATGCCATATGCCGCAGCGAGGCCGTTCGCGGTTCGCTGGACAGCGGCCAGAATCTGGTCACGCTCCGCCGAAGAATAGGTGCGCAGGGTCAGCCCCAGCTTCACTTCGTCGGGAATGATGTTGTTCTTGGTGCCGCCGTGAAATTGGCCGACGGTCAGCACGGCCGGCTCCTGCGGATCGATCTGGCGGCTGACGATGGTCTGGGCGACGAGGACGAATTCCGCGGCCAGCACGATGGGATCTTTGCCCACCTGCGGCGCGGAGCCGTGGCCGCCCACGCCGCGAATAGTCATGTCGATGGAGGTGACGCCGGCCAGCAGCGGGCCGCCCTTCACGGCCACCGAGCCCGCCGGCACATCGGGCGAGTCGTGCTCGGCGATGGCGAAATCGGGCTCCCCGAAGCGCTCATACAAATGATCGGCGAGCATCGCGCCCGCGCCGCCGACAGACTCCTCCGCGGGCTGGCCGATCAACATCAGCGTGCCGTGCCACGCGGATTTGCGCGCGGCCATCTCGCGCGCCGTGCCCAGCAGCACCGTCATGTGCAGGTCGTGGCCGCAGGCGTGCATCACGCCCACCTGCTGGCCCTGCGCATTGCTAGTCTTCACGGTGCTGGCAAAGGGCAGGCCGGTCTTCTCTTCGACAGGCAGCGCATCGAGTTCGGTGCGCAGCAGCAGGCGCGGGCCTGCGCCGTTTTCAAGAATGGCAACCACGCCGAAGGCCTGCGAGCCGTCGGCATATTTGCCCACATGTTCGGTGACGGTGTAGCCCAGCTTGCGCAGCTCGGCAGCGACAAATGCTGAGGTTTGCTCCTCGTGCTGCGAGAGCTCGGGGCTGCGGTGCAGATGATGGTAGGTCTCGGTCAGGGCGGCGAGCTGGCTCTGAACTGACGCGGCCAGATCGGCAGGTGGCGCGGGGCTTTGCGCCGCGGCGGAGAGGGCGAGCGCGGCGCCTGCGGCGATGAAGAGACGCGACAGCATGAAAAGAGGCCTCCGGACTGAGATTAGTGGCCAGCGTAACACAGGCATTGCTTTGCCGGTTCCAGCGATTGGATTCGCGCCCTCCCAGGTCTCAAAAGCGAGACCTGGGGCACCCATGTTTGTGGAACTTGAAGCCACGAACATCTCTCAAGGGAACCGCAGAACAGAATTGCACGTATTGCATTCCCATAGAAGTTGGCGTAGAGTGCTCCTATTGGTTGGCAAGAGGAGGAATCGATGGGCGGAAAGACCGATGTCTGGCAGGGCACGCTGGCTTTGATGGTGCTGCGCACGCTGGAGACGATGGGCTCGCTGCACGGCTACGGGTTGGCGCGGCGTATCGAGCAGACCAGCGGCGATCTGCTCGAGCTGAATTATGGAACGCTCTATCCGGCGCTGCTGAAGCTGGAGCAGGAGGGTTACATCCGTTCCAAGTGGGGCGTGTCGGAAAACAATCGCCGCGCGAAGTATTACGAGCTGACCAAGGCGGGCCATCTGCAGGTGAAAAAGGCCGCCGAAGACTGGGAGCAGGCCACAGCGATTCTGGCGCGGTTTCTCTCGCCGGCCGAGGAGGCATGATGCGCGCAATGAGAGCGATGTGGATGCGCCTGCGCGGCCTGGCGAGCGGCCGCCGGAGTGACGGTGAATTTGATGCGGAGATCGCGGCGCACATTGCGCTGCACACAGACGACGGTGTGCGCGCGGGCCTGAGCGAAGCCAAGGCGCGGCGGCGCGCGCTGATCCGCCTGGGCGGCGTGGAGCAGACGCGGCAGGCGCAGCGCGAGCGGCGCACGCTGCCATGGCTTGAGACTTTCTTGCAGGACGTTCGATTCGGAGCGCGCGTGCTTGTGAAGAGCCCCGGATTCACAGTCACTGCGGCGCTCACACTGGCGCTCGGAATCGGCGCGACCACCGCGATCTATTCGGTGGTGAAGGCAGTCCTGCTGGCGCCGCTGCCGTATAAAGACCCTGGGAGCCTGGTCGCGGTGTGGACGGCGAATCCCGCTCGCGGCGATCAGCCGCTGCCCAGCACCCCGGGCGACTTCGCCGTCTGGAAGCAGCGCAGCGGAGTGTTTGAAGATCTTGCGCCATCCTATGACAGCGAAGTGACGCTGACCGGCCAGGGTTCGCCGCAGTTCCTGCTCGGCTATGCGGTGTCGGCGAATTTTCTTCGCATTCTCGGCGTTGCGCCGCAGCTCGGCAGGCTTTACACGGATCAGGATGACGCGGCGGGAGGGGCTAAAGTTGCGCTGCTCAGCGATCATCTGTGGCGCACCAGGTTCGGAGCCGACGCGGGCATCGTTGGCCGGGCGATCACGCTCGATGGCAACTCGTACACGGTGTTGGGCGTGATGCCGCGCGCGTTCAATTATCCGGCCAATGTGGAGATATGGACGCCGAGCGCTATGGCTCCCTCGGCCTCTGAGGATTTTGACAATTCCTATGTGCGCACCCTGGGGCGGCTGCGGCCGGGTGTTTCCATTGTGCAGGCGCAGAGGACACTGAATGCGCTGGAAACACAAGTCGCCGCAGCTCATGCGAAGACCGACAGCGGCAATCGCGTGATGCTGGTGCCGCTGCGCGAGCAACTCGATGGGGACATCCGCAAGCCGCTGCTGATCCTTATGGGCGCGGTGGTGTTTGTGCTGCTGATCGCGTGCGCGAACACGGCGGGCCTGGCGCTGGCGCGCAACGCCGAGCGGCAGAAAGAGATCGCCGTGAGAATGGCGCTGGGCGCCACGCGGCCTCGGCTGCTGCGCCAGTTTGCAACCGAGAGCGTGCTTCTGGCTGCGCTTGGCGGAGCGGCTGGAATGGCGCTTGCCGCGGCGGGAACCCATACTCTGCTTGGCCTCTTTCCCAACGATGTGGCGAACCTGAATATTCCGCAAGTGACGCAGATTCCCATCGACCGCGGGGTGCTGCTGTTCGCCTTCGCGATCACCATGCTGACCACGTTTCTTTTCGCGACGGTTCCCGTGCTCAATGCGATGCGGACGGGCACCGGCTCGGCGATGAAGCAGTCTGTGCGCGGAGGCACGGCATCGCGATGGTCGAGCCGGTCGCGCAGCGCAATCGTGATTTGCGAAGTATCGCTGTCGCTGATCCTGCTGACGGCCGCAGGGCTGTTGGTGGCGAGTTTTCAACGCGTAGTAAGCGCCGGCCTGGGTTTCAATCCGGACCGCGTACTCTCGCTTGAGGTTTTTCTGCCGCGTGACCGGTACCCTTCAGAAGACGGGGCCAAGAGGCGGCTATTTGTCGCGGAGACGTTGCGGCGGCTGAACGCGCTGCCTGGCGTGAAATCCGCTGCGGCCACAAACTTTCTCCCGTTGAGCGGATTCTGGGGAACGACGGGATTCTTGCTGCGCGGTCAGGCGACGCCGAAGAATGGCGAGGCGCCCGAAGCTGACAATCGCATCATCACGCCCGAGTATCTCTCCACGATGGAAATCCCGGTGCTGCGCGGACGCGGCTTTACCGATGCAGACCGCGAGGGCAGCCTGCACGTGGCATTGATTAACGAGACGATGGCGAAGACTTACTTCAAGGATAAGGACCCGGTGGGCGAAGCGCTGAACCTCGGCTCGGCAGAGAAGCCAGACTGGTGGCAGATCGCGGGCGTCACAGGAGACGTGAAGGCGTTCGGACAGGATCAGCCAACTCATGCGGACATCTACCGGCCATTCGACCAGATTCCGTTTCCGCTGATTGCCTTCACCATCCGCA
>Ga0302324_100004180_pt1 | contig 32103 bp, 21 predicted proteins | sample Palsa_T0_1_FD_201949 | JGI IMG/M metagenome (GOLD analysis project Ga0302324, IMG submission 201949) | Peat permafrost microbial communities from Stordalen Mire near Abisko, Sweden - Palsa_T0_1 | ecosystem: Environmental > Terrestrial > Soil > Palsa > Peat permafrost | place: Sweden: Abisko... | reverse complement strand
AGACGACCAAGCGGCACTACCTGAGAGGAGTCACCCGAGCGAAACCGCGGAGCTAAATATTCAACACTCGCCAGAATATTCAACACTCGCCAGAATATTCAACACTTGGGAATTCTAGGCGCGTCCAAGTACTTGAAAAATGGCGCGCCCGGAGAGATTCGAACTCCCGACCTCCTGGTTCGTAGCCAGGCGCTCTATCCAACTGAGCTACGGGCGCACTTGCAAACCAAACACTGCCAATCCTAGACGAGCGGAATTGCGCAGGGCCTCGAGGGCCTTATTCCCTCACCCGCCCGCCCGATCGACCCGGAGCGACTCCAGCCGCTCTCGAGCCATTGGCGGAGAGGGAGGGATTCGAACCCTCGATGGGCTTTTGACCCATACGCCCTTAGCAGGGGCGCGCCTTCGACCACTCGGCCACCTCTCCGGACGGGGCCTTAAGGCCCAAATCAAGGAGCGCGGGATGATACCCGTGCGGAGCAGTCTAGGTAAAGCTGCGGATTAAGAAGGCTTTATTCGACGTCGTCGACGAAGTGTGGCACCGTACCCGGCGCTCTGCCCTCGCCATCTTCTTCGCGCTTGATGCGCTCGTAGATTTCCTCGCGGTGGACCGCGACATCCTTCGGGGCATTGACCCCGATACGCACCTGGTTTCCTTTCACCCCCAACACCGTGACGGTAACCTCGTTTCCGATCATAACCGTCTCGCCAACCCGTCTTGTCAATATCAACATGATTTGCGCTCCTCAGCTTCCTTGGCACTTCGCAGTGCGACGAACGGAACTCGAAGACCCGGGCCCGCCGTCAAGCATTCCATTGTCCCTCACCCGGAGAGACCTCGACTCGTCAAACAGAATACAAGAATCCTGGTCTTTGTGGACGCAATTTGTCATTAGCAATAAATACAGCGTTCAATTAGCGAAATTCAATTTGCGAGCCGATTGCGAACCAGTCCTTCCACACTCGCGAGCGCCGCTCCCAGCTTCTCGGGCTGAGTACCGCCTGCCTGGGCAAAATCGGCTCGCCCTCCGCCCCGGCCGCCCACCTGAGCCGCGACGGCTCCGGCAATGTCGCCGGCCTTGAGTTGAGCGACCAAATCGGCCGAGACCCCTGCGACCAGCACGACTTTTCCATCTTGAACGCTCGCCAGGACGACAACCGAAGAACCGAGCTTCTGCTTGAGCTGATCGACGGAATCTCGCAGCGCCTTAGCATCGGCACCCTCGATCTGTACAGCCAAAACCTTAACGCCGCCGACGGCCTTTGCCTGGCTCGACACGTCGCCGCTCTGGCCGGTGGCCAGTTTCGACTTGAGCTGCTGGAGTTCCTTCTCCAGGCGCTTCGAACGATCAACCAGCTCGCGAACCTTCTCGTCCACATCTTCGCGGCTGCCTCGCAACACGCCCGCGATATCGCGCACGACCTGGTCCAACCGGACCACCCACTCGTATGCGGCCTGGCCGGTAACCGCCTCGATGCGGCGAATCCCCGCCGCCACGCCGGTCTCGCTGATGATCTTGAACAAACCGATATCGCCGGCTCTTTCGACGTGAGTGCCGCCGCAGAGTTCCATGGAGAAATCGCCGAAGGAGAGCACGCGCACGTCGCTCTCGTACTTCTCCCCAAAAAGCGACATCGCCCCTGCCGCAACTGCATCGTCGAGCGCCATCACCCGGATCTGCGCGGGGTCGTTGCGGCGTATCGCCCGGTTCACCATCTCCTCGATTTTGCGCAGATCGTCGGGGGTTACGGCCTGGGTATGTGAGAAATCGAAGCGCAAACGATCCGGTGCGACCAGAGATCCTTTCTGCTGCACGTGCTTGCCGAGCACGGCGCGCAAGGCGGCGTGCAACAGGTGCGTCGCGGAGTGATTGAGGGCGATGGCGGTTCGCCGTTCAGCATCGACGCGCGCTTCCAGCTCATCTCCCACGCGTAGCGTCCCGGACTCGACCACGCCGATGTGCGCGAAGGAGGCGCCGATTTTCTGAGTGTCACGAACTGTGAAGCGTGCGCCCGGGCCGCTGAGTGTCCCCGAATCGCCCATCTGGCCGCCTCCCTCCGCGTAAAAAGGCGTCTCATCCAGAACCACTTGCCCTTCCTGGCCGACGCTCAAGGTATCGACCACGGCGCCGTCGAAAATCAACGCGGTGACGCGGCCGAGGCCCGCCAATCGGTCATATCCCGAAAAACCCGTCTTGCCGCTGAGCTTGACGGAGTCCTTCAAGGCAACTGCTCCGAACTTGCTCGCAGAGCGTCCGCGGTCCCGCTGCGCGGCCATCGCCGCATCGAAACCCTCCTGATCGATGGTGAGGCCGCGCTCGCGCGCGACGTCGGCCGTTAAATCGACGGGAAAACCATAGGTATCGTAGAGACGGAAAACGGTCTCGCCTGGAATCACCGGCGAGGAGAGCTTGGCCGTCTCGGCATCGAGCAGCGCCATGCCCGTTGCCAGGGTCTCGGCAAACCGCGACTCCTCCTGCGAGAGCACCTCGGCGGCGCGCGACTCCCCCTCGAGGAGCTCCGGATAATAGCCGCCCATTTCTCGCGCGAGCGTAGGCACGAGCTTGTGGAAGAAAGGCTGCGTTTGCCCGAGCTTGTAGCCATGGCGGATGGCGCGTCTAATGATGCGACGCAGCACATAGCCACGGCCCTCGTTCGAGGGCACCACCCCATCGATGATGAGAAAGGTGCATGCCCGGATGTGATCGGCGATCACACGCAGACTCGGGGAATCGAGCTCGCGAGTGCCCGTGATCTCCGCGGCGGCCCGGATCAATGCCTTGAACAGGTCGATATCGTAGTTGCTATCCACCCCCTGCATGACCGCGGCGACACGCTCCAGTCCCATACCGGTGTCGACCGACGGCTTGGGCAGGGGTACGAGCACCCCGTCCGCCGATCGATCGTATTGCATGAAGACCAGATTCCAGATCTCCACATATCGGTCACCGTCCTCGTCCGGAGATCCGGGGGGCCCGCCGGGCACCTCGGGACCGTGGTCGTAGAAAATCTCGCTGCAGGGGCCGCAGGGGCCTGTGTCCCCCATCGACCAGAAGTTGGATTTCTCACCCATGCGCGTGCAGCGCGTCGGATCGATGCGGATCTCCTCGGTCCAGATGCGCGCCGCCTCGTCGTCCTCCTTGTAAACCGTCGCCCACAGCCGGTCTTTCGGGATACCCAGCGTGCCGGTGATGTAGTTCCACGCAAAATGAATGGCCTCGCGCTTGAAGTAGTCGCCGAAGCTGAAATTGCCGAGCATCTCGAAAAAAGTGTGGTGGCGGGCGGTGTAGCCGACATTCTCGAGATCGTTGTGCTTGCCACCCGCTCGCAAGCAGCGCTGCGCGCTCGCCGCGCGCGTGTAGCTGCGGGAGTCTTTCCCGAGGAACACGTCTTTGAATTGCACCATGCCGGCGTTGGTGAACAGCAGCGTCGGATCGTTGCCCGGAACGAGCGAGCTCGAGGGCACGACCGTGTGGCCGTTCTTGCGGAAAAACTCCAAAAAGCTCGCCCGGATTTCCGAGCTCGTCATCATCCTCAATTTAGGGTCGCGTTTCATATCTCGTCTTCGTCCAAATCGGTGTCTAGCCCCAAGGCGGCTCGAATCTGCGCGCCGCTGAAGCCTCGGTAGGTCAGGAATCGAGCCTGGCGCTGCCGATCAGCGTAATTGGTCGGCAGCGAAGTTCCAAACTTCTTTTCGCGCGCCACTTTAAGTTGAGTGAGCCAATCCGGATAGGCCGCGAGCATCGCTTCGATCTCCGCGGCGCCCGACAGGCCGCGGCTGCGCAAATCCGCGCGCACCCGATTGGGACCCTGGCCGCGGGAGGCGTGATACGCCACGAAGTTCTCGAGATACCGGGCGTCGTCGAGCAGTTTCTCGGCTCGCAGCCGCTCGATGAGTTCTGCGATCACTTGAGCGTCGTATCCCTTGCCGAGCAACTTGCCGCGCAGCTCTTCGGAAGAGTAATCGCGCCGCGACAAGATATCGAGCGCCGTCGCACGTGCGGCGCGGCAGTCGAGCGGATCGACCTCCTCCGGCCTCGCGCTTCGGAGGCTACGCTTCCTTGGCGTCCGCACCGCGGTTCATGGTCGCCTTTTCAGGAATCAGCTTGGCGCGAATCTGCGCCTCGATGTCCTGGGAGATCTCCGGATGCTGCTGCAAGAACGTGCGGGCGTTGTCCTTGCCCTGTCCGATGCGCTCGCCTTTGTAGCTGTACCAGGAGCCGGATTTCTCCACCAGATTGTGCAGCACGCCGAGCTCGATGATCTCGCCTTCCTTGGAGATGCCCGTGCCGTACATGATCTCGAACTCGGTCTCGCGAAACGGCGGCGCCACTTTGTTCTTCACCACCTTGACGCGGGTCATCGAGCCCACCACTTCCTCGCCGTTCTTGATCGCGCCGATGCGGCGGATGTCCATGCGCACCGAGGAGTAGAACTTGAGCGCGTTGCCGCCCGTCGTCGTCTCCGGATTGCCGAACATGACACCGATTTTCATGCGGATCTGGTTGATGAAGATCACAATGGTGTTCGAGCGCTTGATGTTGCCCGTGAGCTTGCGCAGCGCCTGCGACATGAGCCGCGCTTGCAGACCCATGTGCTGATCCCCCATCTCGCCTTCGATCTCCGCCTTCGGCGTGAGGGCAGCCACGGAATCGACCACGACCACATCGACGGCTCCCGAACGCACCAGCATGTCGGTGATTTCGAGCGCCTGCTCGCCGGTGTCCGGCTGCGAAACCAGGAGGTCGTTGACCTTGACGCCTAATTTCTCCGCGTAGACCGGATCCAAAGCGTGTTCCGCGTCCACGAACGCCGCAGTGCCGCCATGCTTTTGCGCCGAGGCGATGACGGCCAGCGTGAGCGTCGTCTTACCGGAGGATTCGGGACCGAAAATCTCGATCACCCGGCCGCGCGGGATGCCGCCGACACCCAGCGCAATATCGAGACCCAGGGATCCCGTCGGGATCGACTCCACTTCGTAGGTCGCGCCCGCATCACCCAAGCGCATCACGGAACCTTTACCAAATTGCTTTTCGATCTGGCTCAATGCAGCAGCGAGAGCCTTCTTTCGATTCTCTTCTATCATTGGAAGTCCTTGACAAGGTGTGGCGCTATTATTCCATATCCAGCGGCTGACGCTCATCCCATATGCAGCGAAACTCAAGAGATTTATTCGGCGCGCGGCTCCTCATCCAGTAGTGGCCACGTGTCGACTACTGTATAAACGGAGCCTACAGCGGATCTCGCTGAACGCACGAGATGAAATGCCTGCACGTTCCAGCACAATTGGGACATTGCTGGAAGCACAGGAGCTTGCGAAACCTTTCTCGCGAGGGTGACATGAGCTCGAAAGGGTACTGGATCCTCGACGAGTCCCAAGCGGCGCAATCCGGCGGTGAGCTCGTGATGCAAATCCTGCAAACCGCGAGGCTGCTCGCTCGCCGCAATTACGAGAACTTCGGATTTTCGCCAATACTCAAAGACGTCGAAGCAGACCTCGCAGGCACGCGAAAGTATCGCCGCGCCGACTGCGCGCAGCGTCGCGGCTTGCGAGTTCGAAACCTCGCCGGCGAAAGCGAGAGTCAGGTGATAATTTTCCTCGCGCACCCGCCGCGCATCCGCAGTCATGGACGGGGCTTGCGCCGCGGACGCAAGCCTGTGACGAACTTCCGATTCCGGTAATGCCGCAAAGAACAATCTCAAAATAAACCCCTGCACACTTCATCGGACTAAGAGTCGCGCCAGCGCCCAGCGTACGCTACTGCGCCGCACCACCTCGCGGCTGCCGCGGAAACGCTTGCGCTCGACTCTGAAGTGAACCCGCGACCCGCGCCGCTGGGCCCAGCAGAACCACACGGTGCCCACCGGCTTTCCGGGGACCGCCCCGCCCGGCCCCGCAATGCCAGTGACGGCGACCGCAACCCGGGCGCCCGTGCGCTCGAGTGCACCCGCCGCCATGGCGCGAGCCACCGCCTCGCTGACCGCACCTTCGCGCTTCAGCATTGCGCGCGGTACGGCGAGCGTGCGCATTTTCGCCTCGTTGCTGTACGTGACGAACCCCTCGCCGAACCATTCGGAACTGCCGGCTACGTCGGTCAGCGCCTTCGCGACCCATCCACCGGTGCAGGATTCCGCGGTAGTGACGAACTGTCCGCGTCGAAGCAGCCGGCGTCCGATCCGCTCGGCAACGTACAGGATCTCGCGATCTGCAGCGTTCATGGTCTGCACAGCAACTGCAGGGGCCGAGGCTCGTTGATGTGGGCCGGCGCGGCACCCGAGTGATAACGGTCATGGATCTGCTCATACGCCGACTCGAGATTTCTGGCGTACCGCGCGGTATCGAACAAAGCCGTCGTCCATCGAGCCTGCGCGAGCGTTGCACGCAATTGCATGAGCCGCGCCGCATCGGCGGCCAGCGCTGTCGCCGTGTCCTCGTATTGCGCGATCGAGCCGGTAATCAAATGCGGCAGCCCGACGGTGCGCAACAAGCTGGATGCCACGCGGCTAGCGAAGCCTTGCCCCTCGCAGGTGAGCACCGGCAGACCCGCCCACAACGCATCGAGCGCCGTCGCATGGGCGTTGTACGGAAAGGTATCCAGGAACAGGTCCGCGGTGCGAAGCCGAGCCACGTGCTCGGGCAATGCGGCCAGACGAGTCGCAAACTTCAGCCTACCGGGATCGACCCCGCGTCGCGACGCCTCCTTCTTGAGATTCGCGGCGGCCGTGGCATTGGTCGGCGAAAGCCACATCACGCTCCTATCGATTCGGACCAATATCCTCATCCAGCTATCGAACACGGTGGGCGTGATTTTGTTAGTGTTGTTGAAGCAACAGAACACGAGGCCGTCGGCCGGCAGACCGAGCTCTTCGCGCGTGAATGTCTTCTCTGCAATGGCGTAGCTCGAATCGAAGGGCAGGAAGCTGTCGGGCAGATAAATGATCTTCTCCGCGTAGTGAGCCTGCAGCGCAGGCGGCACCACGGTAGTATCGGCGATCAGGTAGTCCATGTATCGCGCGCCCATCGTTCCTGGATAGCCAAGATAGTTGATTTGTATCGGCGCTGCCCGCACCGCAAATACCTTGCTGCGGCATTGCTCGGTGATCCCATTCAGGTCGACTGCGATATCGATCTGCATTTCGCGCGCGAGCGCCGCCACCTCGAGGTCGGAGCGCTGGCTCACGTCGATGAATCGATCAAAAGCCTTGCGCAGACGCGCCTGCATGACATCGCCCGCCGGTGGACCGAAGTCAAAGGCCGTAATATCGAACCTCGTGCGATCATGCCGCTCGAGCAAGCCGGCCGCCAAAAGCGCTACCGGGTGCATGCGAAAATCCGACGAGAAGTAGCCGATACGGATCTTCGCCGACCGCGGCCGGGAGGCTATCACCCCGAGTACATCGTCCGGCGGCGCCTCTTCCCGGATCCAGCTCTCCGCCGCCGCTCGGCTCAGCTGCGGAGAATCGAGCAGCGCAGCCAGAGTCATCGGGTTGCAAACGGCCCGTTTCTTCTCCATGCCGGCCCTGATCATATCGAGCTCCGCGGTCCAATGATCCCAATCGCAAGCCTGCATCTTTGCTGCAGAGCGCATACCGAGAAGGAAGCTTCTTCCTGCATCGAGCATCACCGCCTGATCAAAGCTATTGATCGCGCGGTCGAGCTGTTTGAGACGCATGAACGACTGGCCCAGGCCAACGTGCCCGTCCAATTCCGTCGGCTTCAGCTCGATCGCCTTGAGGTAGCTCGCAACTGCCGCGTCATAGCGTTGCCAGTGGAGCAGGAGGTTGCCTCGGGCGACGTAGAACGGGGCGAAGTCAGGCTTCAGAGCGATAGCCTTGTCGTAATCGGCCAGCGCGAGATCGAAGCGTTTCAGGCTCTGGAGTGCAACGGCGCGACCGTGAAATGCCTCGCCATGGATCGGCTTGAGCTCGATCGCACGCTCGAAGCTCGACAGTGCCGCTTCATGCCGCCGCAGCTCCTCCAGCACATTGCCGCGGTTGATCAGCGCGTCGACAAAATCGGGCTTGACCTCGATGGCCTTGTCGTAGCTCTCAAGCGCCTCCTCGAGGCGCTTGAGATCCTTGAGTACCGTGCCGCGGTTGTAGTGGGTGAGGAAGTCCAGAGAATCCACGGCGATCGCGCGATCGTAGCTTACGAGCGCCTCCTCGCGCCGACCGAGCCGGTCCAGCACCGCGCCTCGGTTGCACAACGCACGAGCGTGCGCCGGATCGAGCCCGATCGCTCGATCATAGTCGGCCAGCGCGAGATCCATGCGACCCAGCCGGTTCGAGGTATTGGCTCGCTTATAGTAGGGCTCCGCGCGATCCGGCCAGCGAGCGATGGCTGTGCCGTAGAGCTGTATCGCTGTCTCCGCGTCGCCGCTCTCGAGCGCGATGGCGGCGAGCATATTCAAAGACTCCCAATGATCCGGGCGCAACTCGAGAATGCGGCGCAGAACGGCAGCCGCCGAAACGTTTTGGCCCTGCTGTTGCAGGGCTTGCGCCTGCCGGAACAGCTCATCGGGTGATTCCGGATTGCTCCGCGTTCCCGGGTTGAAAAGATGGCACAATTTGCGGAGCATCGATGAATGATATCAGGAGGAGAATGTGAACTTGAACACGTAGGGCCCGCGCCGCGTCTATCTACGACCGCGCGGATGCTAGACTGAAGCTGCCCACTCGAGGTCCAACGATGAGCGATGAGCTCCGGCAAGGAAGCATTCGAAACGACGGCGGCGTGCCCCTGATCGCCCAGGGCGTGGCCCTGCATCAAGCGGGACGTCTGGATGAGGCTGCTGGAATCTATACGGAGATCCTCGTGCGCACGCCGCAGGACTTCGATGCCACTCATTTGCTCGGCGTCGTCGCCCTCCAGCAAGGACGGTTCGACGCTGCGCAGCGCATGATCAACGCCGCCCTCGCCATCAGGCCGAACGAGGTCTCCGCAGTCGGCAATCTTGGCATCAGCTACCTTCGCGATGGGCAGCTCGAGGCGGCACTCCAATGGTTCGATATTTCCGTGCAGCTTCAGCCAGATCTTCCGGTCGCACTCACGAACGCCGCGGAAGTGCGCTACCACATGGGCCGCTATGCCGAAGCCATACCGCTGCTGGAGAGAGCTCGAGCGGCGGACCCCTCCTCGTATGCCGCCTGTAACCTGCTCGGCGCCTGCCTCATGAAGATCGGGGATGAGGGCGGCGCCGCCACGCACTTCGAGGCCGCCACGCGCCTGCGCCCTGATGAGGCCGAAGCGTGGGCCAACCTTTCGGTTGCGTTGCAGGCGGCCGGCCAGGACGGCCGGGCCGGCGAGTGCGCGAACCGAGCCGCGGAGCTTCAGCCCGAGTCGGCGGCGGCGCTCAACGCGCTCGCCAAGGCGCAGCTCGAGCAAGGGCGAATGGCTCAGGCCATCGAGAGCTACCGGCGCGGCATATCGCTGGGCGCTCCCTCGGTCGACATGATCCTGTCCTTCGCGAATGCACTCATGGCGAACGGACTGCAGGATGAAGCCGTCGAACAGCTACGCCGCGCGCTGCTGCTCGACGAGAAGAACTTGACCGTCCGATGGGCGCTCGCCCTCGGTCAACTCAAGGTGATCTATGCGAGCGAAGCCGAGGTCATAGCTTCGCGGCAAGCCTTCGGCCGATCGCTCGACGAGATCAAGGTCTGGTACGAGAACACGCCTGGAATCGAGGCGCCATACCGGGCGGTTGGAACAGTGCAACCGTTCTTGCTGACTTATCAGCATTATAACAATCGTGATCTACTGCGAAAATACGGGGATCTTTGCGCGGCGTTCATGACGACGCTGCCGCGGCGCGCCGCACAACCCGAGCGGCGCGACCACAGCTCCGCCGCCGCGACGAATCGAAAGTTGCGGCTAGGCATCGTGTCGGCACACATCAGGGAGCACTCGATCTGGACCGCAGTTACCAAGGGCTGGGTGCACCAGCTGGATCGCGATAAGTTCGAGATCATGGTCTTTCATCTCGACCGCACCGTCGATCGGGAGACCAAGGCGGCGATGGGTTCCGTAGCCCACTTCGATAACCAGCCGAAAGATGTGAGCGGTTGGATCGATGCCATCACGGCCCGCGAGCTGGACATCGCTCTCTTCCCCGAAACCGGCAGCGATCCGTTGACGGTGAAGCTGGCCGCCCTGCGATTGGCACCGGTCCAGGCTGTGACCTGGGGGCATCCCGAGACCAGCGGACTGCCCACCATGGATCTGTATATCTCCGGGCGCGCGTTTGAGCCTCCGGGGGCTGCCGAGAACAATTACAGCGAGAAGCTCGTGATACTGCCGAGCTTCGGCGTCTATCTAGAGCCACTTGCCTTGCCAAACGCAGATGCGGATCTCGAATCCCTGAGGCTTCCCACCGATCGCCCTTTGTTGCTGTGTCCAGGCCAGCCGTTCAAATACGCGCCGCGGTATGATCACGTCTGGGTCGAGATCGCCAAAGGTCTGCGAAAGAGAAGCCTTTTCAGAAAGCGCAGCGCCGGGCATCTGGTGTTCTTTCGCAGCCATAACCAAACCGCCGATCGAATGCTCGAGAAGCGACTGCGCGCAGCCTTTGCGGACGGAGGCCTCGATTTCGATGCGCACGTGAGCATCATTCCTTTTCTCGAGCATGCGCGGTTCTTCGGTCTCATGTGTAAATCCACGCTCATGCTGGACACGCTGGGATTTTCGGGCTTCAACACGGCGCTCCAGGGAATCGAGTGCGAATTGCCCGTGCTGGCATTCGAAGGCGACTTCCTGCGCGGCAGGCTGGCAAGCGGCATCATGCGCGAGCTCGGACTCCCCGACCTGGTGGCCAGCAGCGAGGAGGACTTCGTGCAGAAGGCGGTGCGACTCGCGAAAGACACGGACAAGATCCGAGAGTTGCGCGCAAAGATCGCCGAGCGTCGCGCGAAACTTTTTCGCGATCTGGCTCCGGTACGCGCCCTGGAGCGCTGCTTGATCGAGGCGGCCGGCGCGCCAACGGCCTCGCGCGGCCGCCGGTGAATCATGCCTCGACGCTAAAATGCACGGGGGCCAGTCCCGACCGATGACGCTCGACCATCCGCCGGTACGCTCGTTCCAGATGGCGGGTGAAAATAGCCGTATCGAACAGCGGAGACCGCGAGCGATTGCGGGCGAGCTTGTCCCTGACCTCTCCCAGGCGCTGCGAATTGGTAGCGAGATCCACGGCCAACCGCTCGTACTGCTCCGCGGTCGTGGTGATGAGCTCCGGCATATCCAGTGCCTTGAGCAGACTCGCTCCCACACGGCCCGCAAAGGCTGCTCCCATCCGCGTCAGCACGGGACATCCCATCCAGAGCGCGTCGACGGCGGTGGCATGCGCGTTGTACGGGAGCGTGTCCAGGAACAACCCCGCCAGAGCGTACCGCGCCAAATGCTCGGTCGGAGAGGGGACACGATCAGCGAAGATGAGCCTCTGCGGATCGATGCCTGAACGCGCCGCTTGTTTACGCAAATTGGTGGCGGCTAGCGGATCATTTCTTGAAAGCCACAGGACACTGCCCTCGGCCGCCCGCAGCATGCGCATCCAAGCCTCGAACACCGTGGGTGCGATCTTGTAACTGTTGTTGAAGCAGCAGAACACGAAGCCTGTCGCGGGCAACCCGCACTGCTGCCGCGAGGGCGTGGAAGCTTGGACCTCGCGCGATGAGTCATTGGGCAGATAGGCGTGCGGCAAATAGGCCACTTTCTCGGCATAATGGGGCTGCTGCTCGACCGAGATCACGGTTGCATCCGCTATCACATAATCCATGTACTCGGCGGCCATGGTGCCGGGGTAGCCCAGATAATTCACCTGCACCGGCGCTGCGCGCTGAGCGAATATTCGAGTGCGGCCATTTCCCGTATATCCCGCCAGATCGACCGCGATGTCGATGCCGTGGCGCCGAGCGAGCAATGCTACTTCCCGGTCCGACATCGCATGAACGTCCAGGAATCGATCGAACGCGACTTCCAAGCGCTTTCGCATGTGATCCTGCGTGGGGGGTCCGTAAGAGAAGGCGGTCACCTCGAACTGCGTCCGATCATGCTTCTCGAACACCTGCGCCATCAGCGTTGCCACCGCATGCTCGTGCAGGTCGCCCGAGAAATAGCCGAGGCGCACCTTTTCAGCGTCGACGGATCGGCCGATGGGCGGCAGGTCGCGGCTGGGCCGACATTCATGTCGAACCCAGATCTCAGCCGCCTTGCGATGCAAGGCTGCATCATCCACGAGAGCCAGCATTGGGAACGGCGTTGATACCGCCTCGTCGTTCCGGATGCCTTGCCGCAGACGCTCGATATCGCCATCGAGGCCGCTCCAATCGCAAACGCTCATGCGCGTATAGCGGCGCATGCCCCACGCAAATGGCAAGTCCGGTTGGTATTCGATGGCACGATCGTAGCTCGCGATGGCGTCACCGAAGCGACGCATTTGAATGAGAACATTGGCGCGCCTCTCATGGGCTTGCGCGTAGGATCGATCGACGGCGATGGCGCTGTCGTAGCTCGCCAGCGCACCGTCCAGCCGCATTTGGGCCGCGAGGATGTCGCCGCGTCTCAAAAGAGCCTCGGCGAACTCCGGCCGCAACGCAATCGCACGGTCCAGGCTGGCAAGGGCCGAAGGCCATTGCTTCAAATGCATCAGCAGCAGGCCGCGATTCAAATGCGCCTCCGGCAAATCCGGCGCGCCGGCGATCGCTCGCTCGATACTGGATTGGGCCTCGGTCCATCTTTCAAGCTTCATCAAAAGGACGCAGCGATTCACAGCTGCCGCCGCGTGTTGCGGCTCGATGAGCAGAACACGATCATAATCCGCCAAAGCATCGTCCAACCGGCCGAGCCCTTGCAGCAACGAGCCGCGGCCGAAGTAGGCCTCGGGATACCTAGGATGGATCTCTATAGCCCGGCCGTAGCCCTCCTCGGCTTCATCCGGCCGGTTGAGCTCTTTGAGCAAGTTGGCCCGATTGCAGATGGCCTGCACGTAGTCAGGCTTTGCCTCTACGGCTCTCGAGTAACTCGAGACAGCATCCTCCTTTCGACCCAGATCGCGCAGCACAATGCCGCGATTGAAGTGCACCAGAGCATCCTGCGGATCGACCGCTATCGCCCGGTCGTAGCTCTCGAGTGCCTCCGGCCATCTCTCGAGGCGCGCCAATACCACGCCTCGGTTGCACAGGGCGTAGGCGTTGGACGGATCGATCGAGATCGCCCGATCGTAATCGCGGATGGCCGCCTCCAGCCGGCCAGTGTCCTTGTTGAGATTCCCCATTTTGTAATGCGCGACCGCGTGCCCTGGACTGAGGTGAATCACCCGTGCGTATCTGGCGATCGCTGCCTGGAGATCTCCCTTCGCGAAGGCTACTTCGGCCGCGAGCAAGGCCAGGGAAGCATCGTCGGGTGTCCTTGCCATTGCCTCGTTGCAAGCCGCTTCCGCTTCAGGCAATCGGCCCTGGCGGAGTAGCGAGCGTGCGTGGTCGATTCCGCCGGCCGGGCTGGCCGGAATATCCCGCGCGCCGGAGCTGGCCCTGAAAGCCCTGAAAATCTTGGAAAACATGACGGAAGTTTAAGCAAATTTACTCGCATACCCAACCTTGCTTGGGTGATGACTGTGTGCTTCAGCCGGCCAGATGTTCATTTACGTGCTCCGGAGCGGCACCCGAATGGTGGCGATCATGGATCCGCTCGTACGTCGCCTCCAGATTCTTGGTATACCGCGAAGTGTCGAAAAGTGCAGTGGACGCGCGGTTGTAAGCGAGCGCTTCGCGTATCCGCGACAGCCGCACCGGGTCCTGCGCAAGGGAGGTTGCCGTATCTTCGTACTGCGAGAGCGAGCCGGTGATGAGCTGCGGCAAGTCGATCGTCCGCAGGACACTCGCGGCGACACGACTTGCGAAGCTCCGGCCCTCGCAGGTCAATACCGGCAGGCCCGCCCATAACGCATCGAGCGCGGAAGCATGGGCGTTATACGGAAAGGTATCCAGGAACAAATCCGCGGCTCGAAGCCGCGCCAAATGCTCGGGCAGCGAGGCCAATCGAGCAGCGAAGACCAATCTTCGCGGCTCGACCCCGCGCCGGAACGCTTCCTTGCGCAGGTTCGTGGCGAAGGTGGGATTGGTCGGCGAAAGCCACAGCACGCTGTTTTCGGCGCGGGTCAATATCCTCATCCAGCTGTCGAAGATGGCGGGCGTGATCTTGAAGCCATTGTTGAAGCAGCAGAACACGAATCCCTCGGGAGGCAGACCCAGCTCCGGCCGCATGAACGTCTTCTCGGCGATCGCGTAGCTCGAATCGAAGGGGATGAAGCTGTCCGGCAGATAAATGATCTTCTCCACGTAGTGATCTTGATATTTGCGCGGTATCACCGTGCGGTCGCCGATGAGATAGTCCATGTATCCCGCGCCCATGGTGCCGGGATAGCCCAGGAAATTGACCTGGATCGGCGCAGCTCTCAAAGCGAAGATCCCGCTGCGGCTATGCTCGGTGATGCCGTTCAGATTGACGGCGACATCGATTCCCATATCGCGCGCGAGAGTGGCTACCTCGGCGTCGGTTCGCTGGCGCACGTCCACGAACCGATCGAAAGCCTTGACGAGACGCGCCCGCATCTCATCGTTCGACTCCGGACCGAACGCGAATGCGGCAACCTCGAACTTCGAGCGGTCATGCCGCTCAAAAATCCCGGCCGACAGAAGAGCCACCGGATGGACGCGAAAGTCCGCCGAGAAATAGCCTACGCGGATCTTCGCGGATCGCGGCCGAGCCGGTATGGCTCCGAGTGCGTCGTTGGGCGGACATTCTTCGCGAATCCAGCTCTCCGCGGCCGCTCGATGCAGTGGCGGAGAATCGAGCAGTGCCAGAGCCGGAAACGGCAGGCACACAGGGAGGCGCGCGCGCAAGCCTTCGGCTATGCGCTCCAGATCCGCGTCCATGTCGCGCCAATCGCAGACCTGCATCCGGACGTGCCGCCTGAGGCCGAGCAAATACTTTTGCTCCGGACTCAATCGTGAAGGCCGATCAGGTTTTTGGGTACCCATGAGCACGGGGCTTAGCTCGAGCGCTTTGCTATAGCTCGCCGCGGCCTCATCGGGCCGCGATAGCTCCTGCAGAAGATGCCCGCGGTTGACGTACGCTTCCACATAGTCTTGGCGCAAGGCGATCGCGCGGTCGTAGCTGTCCATAGCCTCGGTCGGTCTCTTCAGCTCTCTGAGAACGCTGGCGCGATTGTAGTGAGCAAACGCATCGCTTGGATTGAGAGAGAGGGCTCGATCGTAGCTGTCCAGCGCCTCATTCCAGCGGGCGAGTCGCTCAAAGACCGTGCCTCGATTGCAGTACGCGTTGGCATGACAGGAATCGAGTGCGAGCGCGCGATCGTAATCGGCCAGCGCAGGCAGCCAGCGTCCCAGTCGGTTCAGAGCGTTGCCACGCTTGTAATGTGCCTCCGCGAACTCCGGACGGCGTTCGATCAGCTTGCCGAATCGCTGGACGGCCTCCTCCAGCTGGCCGGTTTGAAGCGCGATGCCCGCGAGCGCGTTGAGCGCCGGCCAATTTTCCGCATCGAGGGCCAACACGGATTGATACGCCGATGCCGCTTCCGAGAAGCGTTCCTCATCGTGCAGCATTTGAGCATGCCGCAACAGCGCCTCTGACTGTGCGGATGCCGGAGTGGCGGCAGTCCGGGAACGGAAAAGATCACGCAACCTCATCGGACTATCGTACCGTGCAAATCGCGCGGCGGCATATGCGAAGATGGGAACATGGATCTCGCAGCCCACACGCCCATGATGCAACAGTACCTGCGCATCAAGGCGCAGCACCCGGATGTTCTGCTTTTCTACCGAATGGGCGATTTCTACGAGATGTTCTACGACGATGCACGGCGCGCGGCCCAGCTGCTGGATATTGCACTGACACAGCGTGGCGCCTCGGCCGGCGCGCCGATTCCCATGGCGGGCGTCCCCGCCGTCAGCGTCGACACCTATCTTGCTCGGCTGGTGCGCAAGGGGGAGTCGGTGGCGATATGCGAGCAGCGAGGCGATCCCGCCAAGAGCAAGGGGCCGGTGGAGCGCGAGGTGGTGCGCATCATCACGCCCGGTACGCTCACCGACGAGGCGCTCCTGGACGAGCGCCGCGACAACTTGCTCGCGAGCGTCTACGGTCGAGAAGGCCGCTTCGGACTCGCTTGGCTGGATCTGTCGGCCGGCCACTTCACGGTCATGGAAGTCGCTGATGCTCAGGCTCTCGACGCCGAGCTCGAGAGGCTTCACCCCGCGGAGCTCCTGACATCGGACGGCACCGCGCCCATCATCGGGTCGGAGCGAACCTGGCGGCTGCGGCCGCCTTGGCACTTCGAGCTCGATGCGGCCACTAGGGGCTTGACCGAGCAATTTCACACCCGCGACCTCTCGGGGTTCGGCTGCGCCGACAAACCCCTGGCCATTGCCGCGGCCGGGGCGCTGCTCGGCTACGTGCGGGAGACTCAGATGGCCGCGCTCCCACATTTGCGCTCCCTGAGCACCGAGGTGCGCGACGACGCCCTGATCATGGATCCGGCCACACGGCGCAACCTGGAACTAGACGAGAGCCTGACGGGCAATCCCGAGCTCACGCTAGCCGGAGTATTCGATCGCACGGGTACCGCAATGGGCGGCCGTATGCTGCGCCGCTGGCTGCATAGACCGGTGCGCGATCGCGCGGTGCTGCGAGCCCGCTATCATGCCGTCGCGAGCTTGATGGAAGGCTCCCGTCATTGCGTGCTCGCCGACCCGTTACGGCATACCGGCGATCTCGAGCGCATCTTAGCGCGCATCGCGCTGCGCTCAGCGCGCCCCCGGGATCTCGCACATTTGCGCACGGCGCTTGGCGCGATGCCGGCCCTCGAGGGGTTTCTGCAAGGCGTGACCGCGGCGACAGCCTCGCCGTTGCTCGTGCGGCTGCTCGCCGAGCTGGGCGACCATCGTGCCGAGCACGCGCTGCTCTGCCGCGCGGTGGTGGAGGCGCCGCCGCATTTCCTTCGCGATGGCGGGGTGATCGCGAAGGGCTACGACGCCGAGCTCGACGAGCTGCGGCTCCTGGGGAGTGATACCGAACAATTCCTGCTCGAGCTCGAGCGGCGCGAGCGTGAGCGCACCGGCTTGTCCAGCCTCCGGCTTGGCTTCAACCGCGTGCAAGGCTTCTACATCGAGGTCAACCGCTCCCAGGCGGAAAGCGTCCCGAAGGACTATCAGCGCCGCCAGACTGTCAAATCCGCCGAGAGATTCATTACCCCGCAGCTCAAAGAATTCGAAGACAAGGTCCTCGGCGCCCGTGATCGATCGCTCGCGCGCGAGAAGGCGCTCTATGAAACGCTGCTCGAGATGCTGATCGAACGCTTACCGCTGCTGCAGCGGACCGCTGCGGCGATCGCCGAGCTCGATGTGCTCACCTGCTTCGCCGAGCGTGCGGCGACGCTCGATTGCATTCAACCGGAGCTCGTGGAGCAGTCGTTGCTCTGCATCGAGGGCGGCCGCCATCCGGTCGTGGAGCGAGCAGTCCGCAAACCGTTCATTCCGAACGACGTGAACTTCGACGAATCGCGCCGCATGCTGGTCATCACCGGTCCCAATATGGGCGGCAAGAGCACGTACATGCGTCAAACGGCGCTGATTGTCATTCTCGCGCACGCCGGCTGCTTTGTGCCGGCAAGGCGGGCGCTGCTCGGGCCGCTTGACCGAATCTTCACACGAATCGGCGCCTCCGACGACCTGGCGGGTGGCCGGTCGACGTTCATGCTCGAGATGACGGAGACCGCCAATATCCTCAACAATGCCACCGACCGAAGCCTCGTACTCATGGACGAGGTCGGGCGTGGCACCAGCACCTTCGATGGGCTCTCCCTCGCATGGGCCTGCGCCGCGTTCATCTCCAGGGAGATCCGCGCATTCACGCTGTTTGCGACCCATTATTTCGAGCTCACGAGCCTTCCTGACGAAACGCCCGGTGCGGCCAACGTGCACGTCGAGGCGGTTGAGCATGGCGACACCTTGGTGTTCTTGCACAGCGTCAAGGACGGTCCCGCCAACCAAAGCTACGGACTTCAGGTGGCGGCACTCGCAGGCATTCCGAAGTCCGTCATCGTGGCAGCCCGCCGCTACTTGAGCGAGCTCGAGCGTGAGCGCGACGCGCTGCGCAGCTCGGTATCGACGCAGAACCAGTTGCCCCTTTTCGCTCCCGCGTCCGCGCCCGCGCACTCCCCCGTATTGTCGGCCTTGCGGGCCGTCGATCCGAACGGCTTGAGTCCGCGGGAGGCGCTCGACCTTGTGTTCCGTCTTCGGGAGCTGGACGATGGCGAGTGAGACGCGATGGCCGTTGCGCCGCCTCACGAGTCTCGCCGAAGATGATATCCAGGGTCTCGCGCATGTGCTGATCGATTGCGTGGCCGGAGGGGCCTCGGTGAGCTTCATGAGCCCCTTGAGCATGGACAGGGCGTGTGCATTTTGGCGGCAAATCGCCGGCCGAATGGCTTGCGGCGAGCGCGCGCTGCTGATCTGCGAGGACGCGAACGGTATCGTCGGCACGGTGCAACTCGTTCTCGACCTACCCGAGAATCAGCCCCATCGCGCGGAAGTTAGCAAAATGCTCGTGCATCGGAGGGCTCGGCGGCAAGGAGTGGGAGCGGCACTGCTGCTCGAGGTGGAGAACCTCGCGCGCGACCTCGGCAAGTCGTTGCTGGTACTCGACACGGCGAACGCGCAGGCCGCCCGGCTCTACCAGCGGCTCGGTTGGGTGCGCGTGGGCGTCGTTCCCGACTATGCGCTGCTTCCAGACGGTGGCTTTTGCGACACGACGTTCTTCTATCGCCGCCTCGAACCCTCGTAGACCCGCTACGCCAGGAACGAGCCGCGGATGGTGGATAGATGCGCGACGCGAGGGTACGATGAGGATCGATAAATGACCAACCCTGCAGCGACAAGATTCACGGAGCAGTTTGCACGGGCACAGCTCCTGCAGCAGCAAGGGCAGTTCCCAGCCGCTCGTCTGCTCTATCAAGAGATACTCGATGCCGAGCCCGGTCATTTCGACGCGCTCAATGCCATGGGTGTACTCGCCGGCCAGTGCAATGATCTGCAAAAGGCGATTCAGTATTTCGATCGGGCGATCGCGGTCCAGCCGGACAACTCGGGGGCTCACTGCAATCGGGGTCTCACGCTCAAACAGCTCAATCAACCGGACGCCGCCCTGGAGTGTTTCGACCGGGCAATAGCGCTCGATGCACAAAGCGCGATCGCTCATTACAGCCGGGCGGAGACCTACAGGGACCTCGGGCGTGCCGACGAGGCGTTGGCGAGCTACGACAAGGCCATCGCCATCAATCCGGGGTTCGTCCACGCTTCCTACAGGCGCGGCCTCTTGTTGCAGCAGATTGCGCGACTGGAGGATGCGATCGCCAGCTATGACCACGTCATCCGGGTCAAGCCGGATCACTTCGATGCCCATGTCAACAGAGCGTTCGTGCTATATGCTCTGGGCAGGCTCGCCGAGGCACTGGCGAGCTGCGATGCGGCCATCGCGCTCAAGGCGGACCAGGCTCCTTTGCATTTGTTTCGCGGCGACGTGCTCCGGGCACTCGACAGGCCGGAGCCGGCGCTGGCCAGCTACGATCGGGCGATTTCGATCAATCCGGACGACGCAGAAGCACACTGCAACCGCGGTGCCGTTCTCTTGCTGCTCGAAAAAGTGGAGGCCATTGCGAGCTTCGACAGGGCAATCGCAATCAGGTCCGATTATGCCCGGGCCTACTTCTACCGCGGCTATTCGCGACACAAGTTGAGCCAGTTCGACTTGGCCACCGCCGACTACAAGGTCGTTGCCGGTCTAGCGCCGGATTACGACTTGCTTCCGGGCACCCGTCTCGAAACGTGCCTACAGGTCTGCGACTGGAGTGACTTCGATAGTCTCGTTCGACAGGTCACCGCCGGCATCGAGAACGGTAAGCGCGTCGCCCATCCATTCATCTTCACGGCGCTCACTGATTCTGCGCGCCTGCAACAAAAGGCAGCACGCGCTTGGGTGAATCATGCCTGCCCGGCAAATGATTCACTCGGCCCGATCCCATTCCACCAACATCGTCGGAAGCCCAAGATCGGCTACTTCTCGGCTGATTTTCGCGAGCACCCGCTTGGCCGCTTACTGGCCGAGCTGATCGAGATTCATGACCGGTCACGCTTCGAGATCATCGGTTTTTCATTCGGTCCAAGGACCGACGACCCTTTGCAGCTGCGCTTTATGCGCGCCTTCGATAGATTCATCGACGTGCGGGAAAAATCTAGTCTGGAGATCGCATCGCTTGCCCGAAGCCTCGAAATCGACATCGCCGTCGATCTGACCGGCCATACGCTTGGCAACCGGACGAAAGTTTTCGCGTTGCGCGCAGCGCCCGTGCAGCTGAACTATCTCGGCTATCTCGGAACGATGGGTGCAGACTACATCGACTACATCGTTGCAGACTCCACTGTGGTGACCCCCGAGACTGAAAGCTACTACAGCGAGAAAATCATCTATCTCCCGGACACTCATCAGGTGAACGACCGCCAGCGCGTCATCGCCGACGAGGTTTTCAGCAGAGACGAGCTGGACCTGCCCGCGACCGGCTTCGTTTTCTGCTGCTTCAATACTAGCTACAAGCTCCTTCCCGCTACGTTCGCCGGATGGATGCGCATCTTGAGAGCCGTGCCGGGAAGCGTGCTACTACTGTATGCCCGCAATGAGACCACGGAAATCAACCTGCGCGCGCACGCCGCGGAGCACGGGATCGATCCGCGCAGGCTCATTTTCGGCGCGCGCTTGGCGCTACCGGAGTATCTGTCACGGTACCGCACGGCGGATCTATTTCTGGACACTTTTCCGTACACGGCCGGCACGACGGCGAGCGACGCGCTATGGGCCGGGCTGCCCGTCCTGACGTTGGCCGGGGAGTCATTTGTCAGCCGTACCGCCGCAAGCCTCCTCAGAGCCATCGGCGCACCGGAACTGGTCACCGCCGCGCAGCAACAGTATGAGCGTCTCGCGATCGAGCTCGCCCTGAACCCGCAGCGGCTCGCGGAAATCAGAAGAAAGATACAGAATAATCGTGACACCAGCCCGTTGTTCGATACCCCACGATTCGCGCGCAACCTGGAAGCGGCTTACATGGCCGTTCATCAGCGCCATCAGGCGGGACTGCCGCCAGACCATGTCAGGCTTTGATCCCCGATATCCCCGACCTCGGCTCGGCTCAAAGGCCAAAAACACCATCGCGTAAGAACCTCGCCGTGCGGCGCGCGACCTCGGGGGAATACACCATACCGGTGTGAGTCGTGCGCATCGAAAGATGCTGCGTAGCTCCGGCCAGATATGTCTCCGCGACCAGCACTGTACCGTCGCTCGGCGAATCGAACGGCCCAAGGAAGCGACCGAAACCCAACGGCACCGTGCCGGCGATTATGCCTACCTCACGCCCACCGAGCCACTTGCGGTCGCGTTCCGGCAGAAGAGCCTCGTGCCCCGTGAGTCCGAGAATGCGCCGACCGAAGGCCAGCCGCGAGAGGTTGCGAGCCGCGCGGCTGCCTCGAACGGGCGAGCCTAGCAACACGATGCGGCCCGGCGGGAGTGACAGCTCGGCCTCTACATCGCCCGCGCGAGCCGCGGCGCTCTCGAACAACTCGAGAATAATGAGCCCGCCCATGCTGTGACCGACCAAATGCAGCGTGTCGGCACGCACTCCGCGGAGAAACGCCCGCAGAGCGAGCACGTTCTCCACGAGTCCCACGCCCACCGATGAGTAGCGGAACGCCTGCGCGCTGCCATTCAAGTCCCGCGACAAGCGCTTGCGCAGCAGGAGCGACTCCCATCCGTTGAGCCATAGTCCGTGTACATAGACGACGACTGTGCACACGCGTGGTGGCGGCTCTAGTGACGCAGCTGCCGGATCACGGCGCGGTCGCTTTCCGAGGATGCTGCTGCGATGGCTTCGGCAGCGGGCAGCCAGCGATACTGAACGTGCTCGCTCAAGGTGACCGGCACTCGTTCCATGAGCTTCAGGGCAAAGGCATGCTCCAGATTGCGCGTGACGCCGGGCGCGTACTTCTTGCCGAACGCAGGCAAGATCTCATAGACCTGCGTCCATTGAAGATTGCGCAAGTGCCCTTGGGTAATGCCGGTCTCCTCGATCAGCTCGCGGCGCGCGGCCGCATCCGCAGTCTCTCCCCACTCCAGGCTTCCGGTCACGGATTGCCAGAATCCCGGAGGCTTGCGCCGTTCCAGCAATAGAAACTCGCCGCCGGCGGTATAGATCACTATCAGAACCGATTCTGGGCGTCGAAACGACTGCAACGTCTATTCGACCTTGGGGGGTACGCGCACGCGGATGTGCAGCTCCTTCAGCTGCGCCTCACTCACCTCCGTCGGGGCATCCATCAGAGGATCGGCGGCCGTCTGCGTCTTCGGGAACGCGATGACGTCGCGTATGCTCTCGGCGCCCGCCATCAGCATCGCCAGCCGATCGAGCCCGAACGCAATACCGCCATGGGGCGGAGCACCGTACTTGAGCGCGTCGAGCAGGAAACCGAACTTGAGCCGCGCCTCCTCGGGCGAGATGCCGAGGAGGTCGAACACGACCGATTGCAACTCTTGCGAGTGGATGCGCACCGAGCCGCCCCCGATCTCCGACCCGTTCAGCACCATATCGTATGCCTTGGCCAGCGCCTCGCCGGGATGCGTCTTGAGAGCGGCCGGATCGAGGTTCGCAGGACTCGTGAACGGGTGATGCATGGCGGCCCAACGCTTCGCCTCGCCGTCCCACTCGAACATCGGAAAATCGACGACCCACAAGGGGCGCCAGCCGGGCTCGGCGATCCCGAGATCCTGACCGAGCTTGAGCCGCAAGGCGCCGAGCGCATCGCTCACCACCTTCGCGCTATCGGCGCCGAAGAAAATTAGATCCCCGTCCGCCGCGCCCGTGCGCTCCAGGATTCCGGATACCGCGGCGTCGCTCAGGAACTTCAGGATCGGCGACTGCAACCCGTCGCGCCCCTTCGCGGTCTCGTTCACCTTGATGTAGGCGAGGCCCTTCGCGCCGAAACGTGCGACGTAGGCATTGTAATCGTCGATCTCCTTGCGCGAGAGCCGGCCGCCCTGCGGCGCCCGCAACGCTGCTACGCGCCCGGCCGGGTCGGACGCGGGTCCCGCGAACACCTTGAAGTCGCAGCCGCGCACGAGATCCGCGACATCCACGAGCTCGAGCGGCACGCGCAGGTCCGGCTTGTCCGAGCCGTAGCGGCGCATCGCCTCGGCATAGGTGAGCCGGGGCAGCGGGCTCGGCAGATCGACGCCGAGCACGTCCTTGAATAAGAAGCGCACCAGGCCCTCCATGATCTCCTGGATCTGCGCCTGGTCGAGAAAAGAGGTCTCGATGTCGAGCTGGGTGAACTCCGGCTGCCGATCGGCGCGTAAGTCCTCGTCCCGGAAGCAACGCACGATCTGATAATAGCGGTCGAACCCCGAGATCATGAGCAGCTGCTTGTAGATCTGCGGCGACTGCGGCAACGCAAAGAATTTACCGGGATGGGTGCGGCTCGGCACCAGATAGTCGCGCGCCCCTTCGGGCGTGGCCTTCGACAGCATCGGCGTCTCGATGTCGACGAATCCCGCATCGTCGAGATAGCGGCGCATGGCCCGCGTGATGCGATGGCGCAAAAGGAGCCGCTCGCGCATCTCCTCACGGCGCAAGTCGAGGTAGCGAAAACGCAGGCGCACTTCCTCGCTCACCTGCTCATCGAGCTGAAACGGCAGAGGCTCCGATCGATTTAGGATCTCGAGCGTTTCGCAGAGGAGCTCCACATGTCCGGACTTCAGGTTCGGATTCACCGTTCCCGGGGGGCGCCTTCGCACAATGCCCGTCACTTCGAGCACGAATTCGTTGCGTACCCGCTCAGCCTTGGCGAATACCTCGGCCGCATCCGGATTGAAGACGATCTGCAGCAACCCCTCGCGGTCGCGTAGATCGACAAAAATCACGCCGCCGTGATCGCGGCGGCGGTGCACCCAGCCGGCGACGGTGACGACCGTGCCGATCGACGCTTCGCCGATTTGACCGCAATAGTGAGTGCGCATGGACTTTTGAAAGATAGTGGGGAAAACGCGCGATCCTAAGGCCTCAGACGGGCTTGGGCAAGCCCGTCTGCGCCTCCGCGGGTCGCCTGGGGTCAATCATGATGCAACGCATGAATACCCTCAGGCAAAGCGAGCTCATCGTGTGGGTTCAGCGCAAATCCGACGCGCATCACTTTGATAAGATCTCAGAGTGTCACCTCGCATGTTCAAGCTTTTCGGATCCAAGGCGCGAAAGGAATCGACATCGCCCGAAGTTGTCGCGAAATTCGAGCAGGCACGCGCGCTCAGCCAACTGGGACAGCTGGCCGAAGCAGCGGCGATTTGCCGGGGAATCTTGGAATTACAAGGCGAACACGTCGATTCGCTCATGTTGTGCGCCGAGATCGCCACACGGCAAAGGGATCCGGAGCGAGCGATTCAGCTGTATTCCAGGATCACGCAGGTGCAGCCCAGGTACGTTCCGGCCCATTACAAGCGCGGCAACGTATTGAAAGACTGCGGCCAACTGGAGGCGGCCGTCGCAAGCTATGATCGAGCCGTGGCACTCGATCCGGGCCATGCCAACGCTTTTTGCAATCGCGGTACCGTCCTCGAGGGTCTTCATCGCTTGGATGCGGCCCTGGCCAGCTACGACCAGGCGGTTGCGCTCAATCCCGCCGACGCGCTGGCCTATTACAACCGCGGCACGCTATTACGGCGACTCGGGCGATCCGCGGAGGCACTGGCCAGTTATGACCAGGCCATTGCCGCGAAGTCCGACTATGCCGAAGCCTACTTCAACCGCGGCATCTTGCTCACGGAACTGCAGCGATCGAAGGAGGCGCTGGCGAGCTATGAGCGAGCCATCGAGATCGCTCCGGGCTTTGCCCGGGCGCACTTTCGCCGTGGCGCACTGCTTTTCGCAATGAAGCAATTCGACGCAGCGCTCGCAAGCTTCGACAAGGCCATCGAGATCAATCCCCGCTTTGCCGAAGCGTATAGCTACCGCGGCGCGCTCCTGCAAGAAACACAGCAATTGGATGCGGCGCTCGCCAGCTACAACAAGGCCATCGAGATCGATCCCGGCCATGCCGAGGCCTATTACAACCGAGGCGTCTTGCTTCAGGAGAGGAAGCAAGCGGACGCGGCGCTGGCCGATTACGATAAAGCCATCGCCATCATTCCTCACTTTGTCGAGGCTCATTCGAACCGCGGCGCCCTACTTTACGCCCAAAAGCAATTCGACGCGGCGCTCGCAAGCTACGACAAAGCCATCGAGCTCGATCCCAAATATGCCGACGCCTTTTTGAACCGCGGCATTTTGCTCATGCGACTGCGCAAGAATGGCGCACTCGCGAGCCTCGACCGCGCCGTTGCCCTAGCGCCGGCATGCGCCGACGCCCATTTCTATCGTGCCCAGACACTGATCCTGATGAAGCAATTCGGCGATGCCGTTGCGAGTTTCGATCGTGTGCTCGAGCTCAGGCCGAATTACCGCTCTGTGGCAGGCATGCGCAGGTTCCTGAGGATGGCCATGTGCGATTGGCGCGATTTCGCATCCGACATCGAGCGACTCACCGCCGGCATCCTGGGAAATCTGCCGTTATCAGGGCCGATGCCGATTGTAGCGTTACTGGATCAACCCTCTTTGCAACATCGGGCCGCTCAAATATGGGCACGGGAAGAGTTCGCGGTCGATCGTGCGCTTCCGGCGATCACTGCGCGAGCTTCGGCAGACAGAATTCGCATCGGTTACTTCTCGGCCGATTTCCGTGAACATGCCGTGGCCGTGCTGACAGCCGAGGTTTTTGAGATGCACGATCGGTCGAAGTTCGAGGTAATCGCGTTTTCATTCGGACCGGAGGGCGATGATGCCATGAGACGGCGCTTGCAGCAGACATTCGACCGGTTCATCGATGTGCGCGGGATGTCGGATGAGGAGGTCGCGTTGCTGGCGCGCGGCATGGGGATCGACATTGCAGTCGACCTCTCAGGGTATACCCAGGGCGGCCGCACGAAGATTTTCGCCATGCGAGCCGCACCAATTCAGATCAACTATCTGGGCTACCCCGGGACGATGGGCACCGAACACATGGACTATCTGATCGGCGACCTCACGGTCATCCCGCAGGCGCAGCAGCGTCACTACAGCGAGAAGATCGTCTATCTCCCCCACAGTTACCTACCGAACGATTCGACGCGCAAAGTGGCGGACACGGCATTCACTCGTGAGCAATGCGGCCTGCCATCCGAGGGCTTCGTGTTCTGCTGCTTCAATAACAGCTACAAGATTACACCGAGCACCTTCGATGGCTGGATGCGGATACTGGGACGCGTCCCGCACAGCGTGCTTTGGCTGTCGCAGAATAGCGAGTCGGTGTCGAGCAATTTGCGGCAAGAAGCTTCACGTCGAGGCGTCCGCGCCGATCGGCTGATCTTCGCCGAGCGTGTGGCTTCGCCAGCCGAACATTTGGGACGTCATCGTCTGGGCGACCTATTTCTCGATACCCTGCCATACAATGCCCATGCGACGGCCGTGGACGCTTTGTGGGCGGGCTTGCCGGTACTCACGCGACTTGGTGAGGGATTCGCGGGGCGAGTGGCGGCCAGTCTGCTCAATAGCATCGAATTGCCCGAACTCATCACATCCGCGCCCGAGCAATACGAGGACTTGGCCGTTGGGCTCGCCACGGATCGGCAGCGTCTGGCGACGATTCGTCGGAAGCTGGCCGAGAATCGCCACAGGACGCCCCTATTCGACACGCGTTCATTCACGTATCACTTGGAATCCGCTTATATGAAGATCTGGGCGCGATATCAAGCGGGCTTGGCACCGGAGCACATGTACGTGTAGCCGGCGCGTGGCATGCGCGGCTCAGCGCCGGCGCGCGGGCTTCGCGGCGCTGCGCTTCATTGGAGCTCTCGCGGGCCGCTTGCGCAGATTGGACTTAGTGAGCCCGGCGCGGCCCGGCGCGGAGCGCTCCGCGCTTTTCTTGGCGCCATCGGCCGCCGGCGCTTTCTCGGCGGGCTTTTCGGCCGCCTTCTCCGTGTTGGCGGCATCGGCCGCCGGCGCATCCTTCGATGCCGCCTCCGCATCCTCCTTCTTCTCCTCCTTCTTCTCCTTCTGGGAAGAATCCTCGGGACGATCGGCGAGGTTGCGCTTGCTGTCCTGATCGGACTTGAAGTCCGTCTCGTACCAGCCGCCGCCCTTCAACCGAAACACGGGCGCGGACATGAGCTTCTGCAGCTGCGGCTTGCCGCAATGCGGACATTTCTTCAGCGGCGGATCGCTCACTTTCTGCATGGCTTCCAGCGCGTGGCCGCAGTTGTTGCACTGATACTCGTAGAAAGGCATGTGTTTCCTTCATCCCGGCATTGAACTCATGGCCGACCAGTATAGCCAAGCGCCGGTCTATCGCGCTCGGCCGGACGGTCGCGAAAGGGAGCGCCGCTCTAGTGCAGCCGCTCCTTCTCGAACACCAGACCGTCGCGCTTCACCTTCGCGACCACGCGATCGCCGGCCGTGAACTCGCCCCGCAGGATCTGCTGCGCCAGCGGATTCTCGATCTGCGCCTGGATCGCGCGCTTCAAGGGGCGCGCCCCGTACACCGTGTCGAAGCCCGCCTCGCCGATGCGATCACGCGCTGCGTCGTCGAGCCGCAGCTGGATGTCGCGCTCCGCGAGGCGCTGGCGCAGCCGGCCGAGCTGAATATCGACGATCGAGCGGATCTGCTCGCGGCCGAGCGAATGGAACACCACGATCTCATCGACTCGATTGATGAACTCGGGGCGGAAATGCTCCGAGAGCACCTGCATCACGGCACCCTTCATCGCCGCGTAGTTGGCCTCGCCGCCCAGCTCCTGGATGACCTGGCTGCCGAGGTTCGAGGTCATGATGATGACGGTGTTGCGGAAGTCGACGGTGCGGCCCTGCCCGTCGGTGAGGCGCCCATCGTCCAGCACTTGCAGCAGCACGTTGAAAACGTCCGGATGCGCCTTCTCGATCTCGTCGAACAGGACGACGCTATAGGGACGACGGCGCACCGCTTCGGTCAGATATCCGCCTTCGTCGTACCCCACATACCCGGGCGGCGCGCCGATGAGCCGTGCAACCGAATGCTTCTCCATGAACTCGGACATGTCGATGCGAATCATTGCCTCTTCGGTGTCGAACATGAACTCGGCCAAAGCCTTGGAAAGCTCGGTCTTGCCGACCCCGGTCGGCCCGAGAAACATGAAGGAGCCGATCGGCCGATGCGGATCGGACAGTCCCGCGCGCGCGCGCCGGATCGCATCCGCGACGGCCTTCACCGCCTCGTGCTGCCCCACCACGCGCTTCTCCAGCACCTCCTCCATGCGCAGCAGCTTCTCGCGCTCACCCTCGAGCATGCGTGAGACCGGGATGCCGGTCCACTTCGAGACGATCTCAGCGACCTCGACTTCGGTGACCGAGTTGCGCAGCAGCTGGTTGGGCTTTTTCTCGACCTCAAGCGCCTTCGCGAGCCGCTGCTCCAGTTCCGGAATCTTCCCGTACTGCAGCTCCGACATGCGTTGCAGATCCTGCGCACGGCGAGCCGTTTCGACGTCCTGGCGGGCGCGCTCGAGCTCTTCCTTGATGTGTGCGGCGCCCTGTACCGAGGCCTTCTCCGCCTTCCACACCTCCTCGAGATCCGAGTAGTCCTTCTCGAGCCCCTTGAGCGCCTCCTCGAGCGTGGCGAGCCGCTTGCGCGATGCCTCGTCGGTCTCCTTCTTCAAGGCCTCGCGCTCGATCTTGAGCTGGATGATGCGCCGGTCGAGCTTGTCGAGCGCTTCGGGCTTGGAGTCGATTTCCATGCGGATCAGCGAACCCGCCTCATCGATCAAGTCGATGGCCTTGTCGGGCAATTGCCGATCCGAAATGTAGCGATGCGACAGCGTCGCCGCCGCGACGATGGCGGGATCGGTGATCTCGACGCCGTGGTGAACCTCGTAGCGCTCCTTGAGCCCGCGCAGGATGGCGATGGTGTCCTCCACCGACGGCTCGTTCACGAGCACTTTCTGGAAGCGCCGCTCGAGCGCCGCATCCTTCTCGATGTACTTGCGATATTCGTCGAGGGTTGTCGCGCCGACGCAGTGCAGCTCGCCGCGCGCGAGGGCGGGCTTCAACATGTTGCCGGCGTCCATGGCGCCCTCGGCCTTGCCGGCGCCCACCATGGTGTGCAGCTCGTCGATGAACAGGATGATCTGCCCTTCCTGCTTGGCGAGATCGGTGAGCACGGCTTTCAGGCGCTCCTCGAACTCGCCGCGGAACTTCGCACCGGCGATGAGGGAGCCCATGTCGAGGGCGAGGATGCGCTTGTTGCGCAGGCCTTCCGGCACCTCGCCGTTGACGATGCGCTGCGCGAGCCCCTCGACGATGGCCGTCTTGCCGACGCCGGGCTCGCCGATGAGCACCGGGTTATTCTTGGTCCGCCGCTGCAGGACTTGTATGGTGCGGCGGATCTCGTCGTCGCGGCCGATGACCGGATCGAGCTTGCCCTGTGCCGCACGCTCCGTGAGGTCGATGCTGTATTTCTCGAGGGCCTGGCGATTTTCCTCGGCGCCGGCGTCCTCCACCTTCGCGCCGCCGCGCACTTCCTCGATCGCCTTCTCGAGCGCGGCGCTCTGCGCGCCCGCCGCTTTCAGGATGCGTCCGAGCTCGCCGCGATCGTCGATGGCGGCCAGCACGAACAGCTCGCTCGAGATGAACTGATCGCCGCGCTTCTGCGCGAGCTTGTCGGTCACATTGAGGAGCTTGTTCAGATCGTTGCCGATCAGCACCTCGCCTCCGGCGCCCTGCACCGTGGGCAATCGATCGAGCGCCGTCGAGAGCTCCGAGCGCAGCTTCGGCACATTCACGCTCGCCTTCTCGAGCAGTGGCCGGGCGGTTCCGCCTTGGCTGTCGAGCAGCGCCGCCATCAAGTGCACGGGCTCGATGTACTGATTGTCGCGGCCGACCGCCAGGGACTGGGCATCCGCCAGAGCCTCCTGGAACTTGGTCGTCAGCTTGTCCATACGCATGGGAACACCTTCGAAATCATCGGAATGCTCACTAGGTGGGGGTCGGGTCCCGCAATTCAACGTCCCGGGCGGGAATGTGCCCTATTTTTCGAGCCATATCAGGGTGGCCTGCCGCCCGGTCCGGCCGTCGCGCCGATGCGAGAAATAGCGCTCCGGGGAGGCATAGGTGCAGGCACCGCCGCCGTAGATTCGCACGACGCCGAGACGCTCGAGCCGGCGGCGCGCGAGAGCCGCGAGATCGGCCATGTACCGGCCGCGCGCGTTCGGCAGGAACGCCTCCTCGGCCCCGGGGTCAGCGCGCAAGAGCGCCTCGCGGACCTCGGCCCCGATCTCGAAATGCTCGGGGCCGATGCCCGGACCGAGCCATGCGAGGAGTGAGGACGGCGGCAGGGCGAGCCCCTGAACGGTCGCCTCGACCACCCCCGCGGCCAGCCCGCGCCAGCCGGCATGGGCTGCGGCCACGCCGGCGCCCGAGTCGGACGTGAGCAGCACGGGCAAACAGTCCGCCGTCAGGATGGCGCAGACCCTTCCGGCGCGGTGCGTGAAAGAGGCGTCCGCGGGACGCGGTGCTTCGGCACCCGGTGCTTCGGCACCCGGTGCTTCGGCACCCGGTGCGTCGGTGCCCGGTGCGCCCTGCAGCCCGTCCAGGTCGAGCACCTCCGAGCCGTGCTGCTGTGACAGCCACACGGGTTCGGCAGGGAGCCTCGCGAGGGCACGCAGGCGGCGGCGGTTGTCGAGAACTGTCTCGGCGCTGTCACCGACATGAGCGCCCAGATTGAACGACTCGAACGGCGCGGCACTCGTGCCGCCCCCGCGCTGCGTAGATAGCGCTCGAACCTCCGGCGGTGCGGGCCAATCGGGGATGATCCAGGCGACGGGCACTCAAACCCCTACGGAGTGAGGTGTCCCGGCGTTGCCGCGCACATCCGCGCGCAGCGCCGCGAGCAGGCCGGCGAAGTCGGGAGGGAGCGGCGCCGCGAACGAGAGCCGTGCCCCGCTCACCGGGTGATCGAAGGCCAGGCCCGCGGCATGCAACGCTTGCCGCTTGAAGCCGCGCAGGGCAGCGATGAGCGGCTCGCCGGCCCCACGGGGGTGGGTCGGGCGGCTCCCATACACGGGATCGCCGACCAACGGGTACTTGAGATGCGCGAGGTGCACGCGGATCTGGTGGGTGCGGCCGGTATCGAGCTTCACCGTGAGATAGCTATGCCCGCGAAACCGCTCGAGCACCCGATAGTGGGTGCGCGCCGGGCGGCCGTCGCTGCGAATCGCCATGCGCAGCCGATTGCTGCGATGGCGGCCGATGGGCTCATCGACGGTGCCCCCGCCCGTCATCACGCCCACGCAAATCGCGAGATACTCGCGAGTCACCGCGCGCGCGAGCAGCTGCCGGGAGAGCGCGGTCTGAGCGCGCGGCGTGCGCGCGATCACCAAGAGTCCGCTGGTATCCTTGTCGAGGCGGTGTACGATGCCGGCACGAGGCAGCGCCGCAAGGGCCGGATCCCTGGCGAGGAGCGCATTTTGCAGGGTGTGGTGCCTGTTGCCGGCGCCGGGATGCACCACCAGCCCGGCGGGCTTGTCGATTACCATGACCTCGGCGTCCTCGAAGACCACATCGAGTGCAATCGTCTCGGGCAGCACCTCGCTATCGGGCGCCGGCGCGCTGATGGTCAAGCGGATTCGGGTACCGCTCCCGACCTTGTCGCGGGGCTTGGCAGGCAGGCGACCGACCTGGACTTGCCCGGCCTCGATCCAGGCTTTGATGCGGGTGCGGGAATGCTCCGGGAAGAGGCGCGCGAGTGCGCTGTCCAGCCGCAGCCCCTCCAACTCCTGTGGTATTTCGAGCTCGAGAACCTGGAACTCGGCATTCATGGAGCGACTCGAAGGTAGCGGCAGGGCTTCGGGTATACTGCCGCGTTTTTGCAATCCGGCCATTGTAAGGAATCGCATGTGAGACTGCG
>Ga0302324_100004179_pt1 | contig 32108 bp, 30 predicted proteins | sample Palsa_T0_1_FD_201949 | JGI IMG/M metagenome (GOLD analysis project Ga0302324, IMG submission 201949) | Peat permafrost microbial communities from Stordalen Mire near Abisko, Sweden - Palsa_T0_1 | ecosystem: Environmental > Terrestrial > Soil > Palsa > Peat permafrost | place: Sweden: Abisko... | reverse complement strand
CCACATCGCGCGCAAAGGCGGTATAGGCATAGCGGTCCGCGCACACCACCGCTCCGGCCTTCACCAGCGGGACAATGTAGCGCTCCAGGCGGTCCGCGAAATCGGTGGCGTGAATCAGGCTGAACGTCACCGGTGTGAACATATTCTTCTTCTTGCCGCGCTTGGTGGTCTCGCGCACCAGCGGCGAAGAATTCCATTCGCTGAACGCCACCGCCAGGCACTGCGATCGCAACCACTGGCTCAACAGAGAAAGCTGCGTGGACTTTCCGGACCCATCAATTCCCTCGACCACAATCAGCTTGCCGCGGTGACGGTTCGGAACCAGCAGAGGCATAGGGGGAGGCGACCGCAACAATTATAACGTTTTAGTGAATTTTGGGGGCAGCCAGCGCCAACGATACTATGGGAACATGCCGCGTTACGCCGCCATCGACATTGGCAGCAACTCGATTCGCATGCAGGCCGCCGAGACTGGAGACGGCATGGCAACCCGAATCCTGGCGGCCGAGCGACAAGTGACGCGCCTGGGAGCGGGCGTGTTCCAGGATGGCCGCATCACCGCCGACGCAGTGGAATTTGTCTGCGCGAATCTGACACGCATGGCGCAGATCTATCAGAAGCTGGACGTCATCGGCGTGCGCGCGGTAGCCACCAGCGCGGTGCGGGATGCCAGCAATCAACGCGAGTTTCTGGAACGCGCGTCCAAAGCGCTGGGGGCGCCCATCGAAATCATCTCCGGACAAGAAGAAGCGCGGCTGATTCATTTGGGTGTGCAAGCTCGCTGGCCCCAATCCGGCAAGCGCGTGTTGATGATCGATGTCGGCGGCGGCAGCGCTGAAGTAATTCTGTCCGATCACGGCGTGTTGTCGGAGGCCTTTTCGAAGCCTTTGGGCGCGGTTCGCTTGACGGAGGTTTTCTTGCGGACCGATCCGCCGGCGCCCATCGACCTGCATCGTCTGAATGAGTACATCGAGGAGAAGCTGGCCGGGCCGTTGAACAAAATCGGACCCGGGCCCTTCGATCGCGCGATTGCAACATCGGCCACCGCTGCGGCGATCGTTTGCGCCGTGAACCGGGTGGGCCGCTCGCGGCGCGACGAGGCGGACCGGCTGAAGGCCTCGGCCGCGCAGATCCGCAGATTCTATCGCGACGTGTCGGTACTGGATGTGAACGGCCGCCGCAAGATTCAAGGCATCGGTCCCAACCGCGCCGAATTGATTGTGGCGGGCGCAGCCGTTTTCCGGCGCATGCTCGAGATGTTCCAGCAGCCGGTTTTGCACTATTCCGCGGCAGGAGTGCGCGACGGAATCATCGCGGATCTCGCGGCGCGGGGCGTAGGACGCGAGTTGAGCATGCTGAGCCGGGATCAGCGCCGCTCCGTGGAACAAATGGCGCGCCGCTACGGAGTGCAGCTCCCGCATGCGCGCAAGGTAGCGGATCTGGCGCACCGTCTGTTTCAGTCGCTGCAGCCGCTGCACCGGCTTCCCCCGGCTCTGGGTAAAATTCTGGAAGCTGCGGCCTACCTGCACGATATCGGGCATTTCGTCAGCGATACCAGCCATCACAAGCACTCCTACTATTTGGTGGTGCATTCCGATTTGCCGGGCTTTACCGACAGCGAGCGGCAATTGATAGGCTTGCTGTGCCGGTATCATAGAAAGTCCATGCCCACCCCCAGGCATACGCCGTTCCAGACCATCGATCCCGAGTCGCGGCGCGCCATCCACCTGCTGGTTCCTCTGCTGCGCATCGCCGATAGTCTGGACCGCAGCCACGAGCAGCGCGTCGGCGATCTGCAAGTGCAGTTTCGCAACGGGTCCGTCACGCTCGCGCTGGATTCCAAGCCCGATCCGGACCTCGAAATCTGGGCCGCGGAGCGCGTGGCCGACGCATTTCGTGAAACCTATCAAGTACAGCTCCAGTTGACGCGGGTACGGGCGTGACCGGCAAAACCAGCATTCACGACTTCGCTGTCGAGCAGACCAACCGTTTGCTCACCACGCTGGCCTACCAGGTACACCGCGCCGTGAAGAAGCCCGGACCGGACGAGATCCACGATTTGCGCGTCAGTGTACGGCGCTTCTCGCAGGGATTGGAATTGTTCGAGGATTTCTTTCCCAAGTGGGAAGTCAAGAAGATTCGCAGAATGCTGAAGCGCGTGATGAGCGTCACTTCCGATATCCGAGACCGGGACATTACGCTCGATTTCTTGAAAGAAGCCGGGCATGCCGCGCACCAATCGCGCGTGCAAAAAGAGCGCTTGACGTATCAGCGCCAGTTTTCCGAAATGTTGCGCCGCTGGACCGCGCGGGATTTCTCAACCAAATGGCGAAACGGGCTGTCGCTTCGGGGCGTATGAAACTGAAACCTGGAGACAGCGTCGCCGCCAACGCCCGGGAGGTGCTCCCGAAACTGGCGCGGAAGTATTTCGAAGCCGGCCGGGACGCGGTCAGCGAGAAGCGCGCGCCCGACGAACTGCACGGCTTCCGTCTGGAAACCAAGCGCTTCCGCTACACTCTGGAATTGTTCCGGCCGGTCTACGGGCCGCAATTGGACCGCTATCTGAAGGCGCTGCACGAATTGCAGGGAGCGCTGGGGAAAGTCAGCGATTATCAGGCCATCCAGCGCGTGGTGCGCGGCGATCGCGCATTGCAAGACCAGCTTCGCCACACACTAAAGAAAAAGGTAAGGGACCTGAGGCACGACTGGCGCGCCTTCGATTCCGAGGGCGAGCTCAAGCGCTGGCGAAGCTATCTGGCCGGCGAGCATTCCAAGCCTAGAACGCCTCGCGCGGCGCCGAAGAAAACCGCTGGCCGGGCGCGCGGTTAACCATTCCACCGCCGATGCTAGAATAGGGGCGGCAACCCATTAGTGCAGAATCGCGCTAAAGGCTCCTGCTGGGAGGTCGTCTAATGGTAAGACTGCAGACTCTGGATCTGCGTATCGGGGTTCGAGTCCCTGCCTCCCAGCCAAAACAAGTTGATATTCTAAAGGAAGAGTTTCAAACCAAAGACTTATGAGAACGGTCGCTCTCTCTTCACTCCTTCTGGTTTCCGGTATCCTGGGACTCGCTCAGGACTCCAAAGAGCTGGCTCAGGACTCAAAAGAGCTCGTAGATAAAGCGCCTGCGCCCGTGGAGGAAGCTTTGCGCGCCCGCGTGGACCAGTATTATCACGCCTTCATGGCGGGGAAATACAAAGACGCCTATTTGTTGGTGGCCGACGATTCCCAGGATGCTTTCCTCGAGTCCGACAAGCAACAATACAAGGCCTGCGAGACGCTCCGGATCCGCTATTCGGACAACTTCACGAAAGCTGTGGTGGTGGAGAGTTGCAACAGCGAATGGAAATGGCACGGTATAGTCACGCCGACCACCTTCCCAATCACCTCCTTTTGGGAGGTCATGGATGGAAAGTGGTATTGGCATTATGTGAAACCAACCCAGGTAGCGTCTCCATTTTCTCCCACCGGATTTGTCCCGCTACCTCCGCCCGAGCCCGCGCCGGCGGCGGCAGCGAATGGCCCGGCCCCAGTTATACCAAGCGATATGAAGGCTGCTGCGAAAGGTATCCTGGCGCAGGTAGCCATGGATAAGCAGGCCGTTCATCTGAGCCCTGATCAATCGTCGCAGGACGTGGTTCGCATTCGGAATGGCATGCCGGGAGTGGTGACGCTCAAGCTGGGTGACGTAGTTATTCCCGGGCTAAGGATCACGGTTGGCAAGCTGCAATTGCAGGCGAATGAGGAAACCACAGTCCTCTTCGAGTGGCGGCCGAACGATCCCGGACCACAGTGCCAGGATTGCGCAACGAAAATTGGAAATTCGACGATCGCGTTGCAAGTGGTTCAGACTGGCCGGCTTCTTCCTATCAACATCTTTTTCGACCGCGGTCCTCAGGCCGCCGCTCCCACCCCACGGCCAGCCTCCCAGGCGCCTCAGAAATAGCGGTCCCAGTCGGGACCGGTCACTGAATGGGAAGGTAGGTAGAGTTGGCGTAGTAGGCCTTGGCCGAGGAACCGAACACAACCACGCCTAGCGGTTGATATGGTCCGGTTTTTGCGTCCGCGGGAACCTGCAGCGTGATCGCATAGACGCCGACGGAGCCAGGGACGTACTCCGTCGAGATCAGCGGCACGCCGCCGTTGTTGACCCCGACGATCAGCGGCGCTACAACAGATTGCCCCGCAACGCCCGCGTCGCCGGTAGCGGCAGCCGGTGTGACTTCACCCAGGCCTGTGACATAGACGGTGATGTTCTCACCGAGCTGCGCCGGGTTGGTGGGGCTGACCGGACTTCCATCGGGGCGCAGAGCTACCGGATAGGTTTTTCCGTTGTAGACGGTGGTGAAAATCCCAGGTGCAAAAGGCTGGACCGCAACCTTCACCGTGGTGGATTCACCGTCGGCAAGGGTGAGGGTCAGGTCTACCGCCGATCCGGACTGGACCCCAAAGGGAACCTGCACGGTCACCTCATCGATTCCATTGGAACTGAGGACGTAGTAAATGGGCGCGCGAGCGGCGGCAGCGCCGAAAGTAACGGTAAGGCCGGCCAAGGTAGTTGGGAGCGGACCGATAGTATTATCGGCCATCACCAAGCCTGTGACCCCCGGTAGAAAGCCAGTGCCGCCGATGGTGGCGATTCCGCCCGGCGAGATGCCCGTGCCCTTTTCGAATGTCGCCCCGTTGACGATGGTGATGTTGGATGGACCCGGAAGTTGCGCGGTGAGAGTGAAGGTCGCGCTGAAAGCCCCTGAGGTCGCGCTGATGGTGATGGTTCCCGCGGTTCCGCCCGCGGTCACGGTGGTGGCAGCCTGCCCTGTTGCGCCGGTAGTGGCGGAGGGAACGCCTAGCTTAGCAGTCCCGGAAGTCACCTGGAAGTTCACCGGCAGACCGGCAATGCCCGTGCCGCTCGCATTCACAACCTCCACCGTCAGTGGCAAGGTGAACGCAGTATTGATGGCAGTGGTTTGCTTATCGCCGGATATCTTTCGGACGCCGTCCGTCGGAATATTGACGGTTAAGTTGAAAATCGCCGAGGCAGCGCCGGCGGTGACCTTCACTTGTGCAACACCGCCTATGTTGCCGAGAGTAGCGATCGCGGACGCGCCTCCTGCGCTGGCGGTGGCGGCCGACATATTGCTCAGGATCACAGCGCCAGCCGGAAGTACCTGCCAATTCACCGGGGTGTCTGGGACGGCGTTGCCTCCGGAATCCGTGACATCTACCAGTAAAGCGAGGGGCAGCGTCTGTGCCTGGATGCCAACTTGATTGTTGCCTTGGGTGATTTGCACGACTGCGGCTGCGCCCACCGTGACGGTAAATGGAAGCGAGGCCGATGTGTAGGTAACGGCCATAGCGGCGGTGAAGGTCCCCGATCCAATGCGAGGACCAAACACAACATCGCAATGGGCTACACCGTTGGTGCCGGTGAGAACGACGCCTCCGCTGCAGGACGCCGTGGGATATAGGCTCGGATTCAGATTTCCATCGTTCAAAGCCAGCGACACATTCGGTATTGGATCGCCAGTCGAGGAGAGGACCTGGATGGACACTGCATCGGGCAAAGTGCCTTCCGCAGGCCCGGTCAAGGTGACGCCGGGATTTGGCGCGAGCAGATAGATGAAAGGACTAGGGCTGCCGTTCACGGTCGTCAAGTAGAATGTGGCCTGGTTGGTGTTCGGCGCGCTGACTGTCACGACGCTTTGCAGGAAACCTTGGACAGTGTCGCTCGGAATGACGCCGGGCGCTTGGAAATCGACCGAAGCCACACCCGCGGAATTCGTATTCACTACCTGTGAAAGCGCTCCGGAGGAGTTAACCAGCAGCGTACCCTCGTTGGGCGGTATCGAAAAAGTGACGGGTATGCCAGGCGCTGCGTTCCCGTTTGCGTCCGTGGCCAGCACCTGGAGGGGAGATCCGTAGGCGAGACCCGCCGTGGTGCTGGTGCCCGCGAGCATCATCTGCCCTTGCCCAGCCACTATGGTTAGTTGAGGGGTTGCGGCATCCGCCATACTGCTTACCTGAATGGTAAAGTTGGCCGTCAGCGAACCAGCGGCGGCTGTTACGGTGATTGGGCCGATTGCGGCCGATGAGGTCAGATATGTGAGGGCGTAGCCCGTGTTTCCAGTGACTGCGGAAGTAACGGAAAGGGTGGCGCCGCTCGAGCTGCTCTGGAACTGCACGGTAATGCCACTGATCGGAAGATTGCCGGCATCCAGCACCTGAACAACAAGCGGTTCGGAAGTCGTGCCCGGCAGGATCGTCTGGCTGGTCCCATAGGCAAGCAGGGAGACCGGAGTCGCCTGGGCCGCCGTTACGGGGGGGACGGCATATGCGAGCGCTCCGGCGCTGATATAGGAAGGGACCGGGTATCTGGACACGATATTCTGGGACGCGGGATCGAGCTGATAGAGGGTCGTGGCCGAGACCAAATAGGCAGCTTGCACCGTGCCGTGATCGCCGGCCGGAATGTCGTTGGAGGTGGTGAGCGCGACGACGTCGCCAAGCCCCACACCACTGAGTTCGAGCGTGGTCACGCTGACAGGGCTCGCAATCCCAAACTGGTAAGCCCCTTGGCTGGACGCAGCTATAGCGCTGTCTATGCCGACTATCTGCAGGCCGGTGAGTTTGGGTAATCCTAAGTTCGGCGCTGTCACGCTGTGAGTGGCCAGGGTGACTACAAAGAGACTGTTCCCTAAGGAGGACTGATTCATGGCGAGTGCGTATTGTCCGTCGGGCGTAAAGACGAGCGGGCCCGGAGTACCGCCCACGGACATCGTTCCACCGAAGGTGGGTTGTAGCGTTCTTGGATCAAGTTCCAGGATCCCGTCCGGTAAACTCACATAAACCAACCCATTGGGACCGACGGAGATCGCCGTGGCAGGCTGAGACAACGCTATGGTCGCCCCGGCGGCGTACGTCGTAGTGCTGATCGCGGTGAGCTGGCCGCTTCCGGCCGCGTTGTCGGAACCAAGCGCGAAGAGCGTGTTCCCGTCTAAGCTGGCGGCAACCGCGAAAGTAGTAACGCCGCTTCCCTGGCTAATGCCGCCGGTAACTACTTCAAGGTTCGTCGCCGTATCGAACAGATGAAGCACGCCCGCCGCAACGGCGAGCAGACTTCCGTCCGGACTAAGCACGGCTTGGGTAGCGGCAATCGGCAGGTCCGCGACAACCGCGGTATCCAGCAATGTGGCATCCGCCGTCGCGATCGTATCCGTGGTGGAATCCGCAACGATATAGAAGCCGCCGAAAGCGGGCAGCACGGTAAACGCACCGTCTCCCGCGTTGAAACTTCTGAACGTCGACAGTGGGTTGGTCACGAACGCTTGCACGGTACCGTTGTAGGCTCCCGCGCCGGGGAGGATAAACAAGTCCTGAGCCCAAACGAATGTAGCAGGCACAACAAGAAGGAGGGCGATGCGAAGGAATGTGGTAAACACCGTACCACAATGTGCGAATTAGGGGCCGAGATTCTCTTCGTCGAAAAGACCAACGGCCCATCGGAACCAAAACTGACCGGACAAATAAAAATAGGGGAAGCCGAAGCTCCCCCTATTGTTTAAGTACTAACGAACGAGTCTAGTGGGCGTCGTTCTCGCCTCCGTTGCCGGTCCGATTGAGACCGGTAGGCCCATTCGGTACTATGGTTCCCACGACGCCGTTGCTGAGATAAACGCTTGACGTCGGGATGTACGGCACATCGAGGCTGATGGCCAGATAACCTTCCGCCAGTTTCTGCGCACCGACATCGCTGATGAAAGCGAAGCCGTGGCAGTACTGGAAGTTGGCCTGAGCGATGATGTAGCCCTGGAAGCCAGCGGTGGCCGGGACTACTACAGACGGCGTGCTGCCTCCCGGAATACCACCACCGTTGCTTAACGTAAAGACAAGCTCGGTGCCAGCCGGGACGGCTGCTTGCGTGGTGTAGGGAGCTACTCCTGCAGTAGTGCCCGGTGTGCTGCCGTAGTAATTCAAGGTTACGGTGCCATTCTGGGCAATAATCGGAGGTGCAATACCGAATGTTGGGCTGTCGGTCGTGTTGGCGATTGCAATGCCAGTATCAAAGCCTGCCTGGTTCGTAACGAACGGGAACAGCAGGTTGCAAGTGCAAGCCGAAATCGTGTACAGGGGCGAAGTGGTCGTATCCGGCTCGAAGCGCGGAACCGGTCCCGTGGTAGCCGTAGTCCACGTGGTGGAGGTAGCGGCGGTCGGCAACGGGTAGAAGGTCGGCGTTACCGTGGTCGGAGCTGTCGTCGATGTTACTGGCGGAGTGTTCGACGCAGTGTTCGAAGTGTACTCCACGCTGATCGGGACAGACAGTGTTTCCTGAACGCTGGGGTCAGCGTAGTAGATCTCGTATACCAACGAGACGGTCGGAGTAGCGGTGGGATTTATGAGCACAGGCGGCCCATTCGACCCAACTCCTGGCGCATATACCACCGGGACATTGGTTTGGTAGCCGTTGGTGATAATCCCATTTTGGCCGGACAGGACGGCCACGCCGATCAGCGTGCCACTCCCATAATTACCGCTGAGGTACACGTAACTGGGAGCGTAGAGGTTTATGCCTGCGCCCACGTTCGCGACCGCGAACTGAATTTCCGTCCCATGGTCGGCAACACCGATAGACCCACCAAAGGTTTCGTCCAAAGTGCTATTGGTAAGATCAGGTGTAAAGCCCGACTCCGAGGCGTAGGGGTAATCCAAGACGTCCTGGTAGTAGTAATTGATACCCGAATACAGCCCTGGGGCATAATAGTAGCCATCGAGGCCCGCATAATAGATCTGCAAGTAATTCTGCGGCCTGAAAGCGTACCGGAATCCCTCAGTTGCATTTACAAAGATTCCGTCATCTGTCGGAATAGCCCCCGGCGTAGGCAGCAGGTATAGATTAACGCTGTTGCACTGCTGGTATGCTCCGGACGGTGGATAGGAGGGATTGCCAACGGAAGAGATGAGCCCTTGCTGTATATTGGCGACAACAGCCGTGGTTTGGTTAATCGCGATAATCTGGTAGCCGTTGACCGAAATAGTTTCGCTGATCGTGGCCGGAGTCAGCGACGAAGCGGCAGCCGCCAGCGGGTTAGCATTGGCTCGAATATTGGTGATTCGAATAATGCGGGTACCGGCAGTTCCCGGAGCGTCAATCGGCACGCCCGACCAAGAGATTTGGTTGGCGCCTGAATCGATGCCCTGAAACACGTTGTAATGCGGTCCAGGCGATTGCGTTCCCGTTGGGCAACTCGGCAGGGGGTCCGGATAATTGTAATAGCCGTTGTAGGATCCGCACGCCCCGACACCAACGCCGACACTCAAGACTATGCAATTGGTGTTGTTGCTTGCCACGCAGCCTTCCTGATTAAGAGGCGGATTCGTGACGTCTTTCGCCGCCCCGGGAGGGAACGGGCTGTCCGGATAGGGCTCATCGATCAACAGCAGAGCCTCGGAAGCTCCCGTAGTAGCATCCACGATTCTGCTGGTAATGTAAGTCCCGCTTACCTGGACCACCACGTTTTGCAGCGGAATCGGAGAACCGGCTGCGGTCGGAACGCCACCAGTGCAGTTCAAAATTAAGTCGCCCAGGAGCTCGGTGACTCCCTCCGAGCGAACGGTGTTGGGCACGGCGGTAGCCGCGCATGTGAACGCGGGATTCTGTGCATTGGCAGTGGATGTACCCACTCCCAGCAACAGGCCAACTACGGCTAGCGCTAAAAGCCATTTGCGAAAATCTACCATTTCCTTCTCCTTGTGAAAGTCTAAATTTTGAATTGATGGAAGTTCTTTTTTCAACCTGAGCCTTGAGTAAATGCTCTTCATGAAGAATTTGAAATCTCAGCCGATCAAACCTAGCGCCAATGGACGCCTCGCGGCCGCTGCTGCCTTGCTTGCTCGATCTTGCTTCAGTGTCTCCATCCAGCTCAACTTGCTTTTAAAACTTCTCTTATCTTCTTTTTTTGTGCTCGCGGGATTCATGCGTCAAAGAATGAATGCCGCCCAACCTGTTCGGACGCAGTCAATCATTCATAACATTACCTGCCGGAACAAGTCAAGCGTAAAGTGTTGATCTGGCAACCCGCAGGTTCTTCTAAACCAAAGCTTATCAGCGGCCCATTAAATCATAGGCGGCACGCTAAGTCAATGATTTGCAGCCAACGGCAAAAGACCGGCGTCGAATGGCAACTATGCGGGGTTTTTGGGTTTGCCTGGCTGTCCTTGGGCTGGCCCATGTGGCCCGGGGATTCTATTTGTTTGTTAAACTTACTGCGCCTGGGTTATTCCTTCACGTCCTTACGGAGCGCCTTAATCTTGTCCCTTAGCTCGTCGGTGGCGTCGATCATCTGGTTACTGTCGAAGATGACGTGCGGCGTAAGGAACATGATCAGCTCACTACGGTCTTTACCGTAGGTCTTAGCGCCAAATAACCCGCCGATAAAGGGGATGCGATCCAGCACCGGGATGCCCTGCACAGAGGAGGTGGTGGTCTCCTGGATCATGCCTCCAATGGCGATGGTGTCGCCGTCCTGCACGGTGACCTGGGTCGAGATCGACTTAGTAGCGAAAGAGGGGGATCCAATTGTACTTCCCGAGTTTGCAGCGGTGGTTTGCTCCGGGTCGCTGATGTTCTGATTGATGATTAAGGTCACGATGCCGCTGGGAGTAACCCGGGCAGTAATATTGAGCCCGATGCCGGTGCTAGTGCTGGAAACGCCGGTGGTCACCGATCCTGTAATTCCGCTAGCGGTTGAGCTGGATAGCGTGGGAACGGTGGTTCCGACGCTGATGGAAGCGGGAATACTGTCGGTGGCAATGACGGCCGGAGAAGAAATCACTTTCGCTCTGCTCTCGGATTCCGCCAGTGTCAATGTGCCCAATAGTTCTCGGCTCCTGCCCACCAGCATGGCGGCCGAGAGCCCTACGCTGCCGCCGCCGGAGGCCAGGCCTCCTACCAACGAAGCCGCTGTATTGGTTGCACCTGTTCCGCCAAGAGACTGTAAAGCCGCAGTGATGTCGCTCGAGAAGGCATAGGTCAAATCGATGGAATAGATCTTCGCTTCGATGAGCACCTGGCGCGGCGGGACATCCAGCTCGCGGATTAAGTCCTCAATGCTCTCGTATTCTTGCGGCGTGGCCTGAATGAGCAGGGTGTTGTTCAGCGGATTTGCAATCACGCGCGGACCGCGCGCTGGCCCGCCAATGGGAGCGTTGCCCAGGTATTGGCCGGTGAGATCGCCGCTAGCCGACACTGTTGGGCCCGCAGTGCCGTTTGCAGCTCCGGTGCCTACCGCTCCGCCGCTGAACGGAGAGCCATAAGCCGCGCCGCCATTATAGGCATTGCCATAGCCCGGACCACCTCCGTACCCGCCGCCATACCCACCATACCCGCCCCCGCCAAAGCCGCCATACCCACCACCAAACCCGTTGCCGCCATATCCGCCATACCCAGCGCCGGCACCGTAGATGCCGCCTCCACCGCCTATGCCGCCACCACCACCCAAGCCCCCACCGCCATAGACGCCGCCTCCTCCATAGACGCCGTTGCCGCCCATCTGGCTGGATTGCATGCACATCATGATTGAAGATTGCGGACCGCCATAGCCGCCGTAACCGGAGAGCTGGCCATACAGCGCCTGAATAGAGCAAGCCATGGTCTGCGCTTCGCCGTAGTGAACGCGATACACGTAGTCCTTGATACCGCCCGCCGCTGCCTTGACGGGAATATCCAGCTTGTCAAGCCAGGTTTGCACTTCGGTGAAAGCGCCTGGATTCGGCGCAACCGCAATGATGGTATTAATGCGATCGATCGGCAGAAACTTGATCGGCGAGGCCTTTTCCGACAGCGCGATCGATTTGACGATGTTCTCCAGCTCTTTGGAAATGTCGGTAGGCCGTCCGTACTTTACTGGAAACACATGCACGCGCTGGTTGGCGATCTGATCGCTATCGAACATGGCCACCAGGTCCATCAGGCGGCGCATATTTCGGCGGCTGTCGAGAGCCAGCAGTAAATTGGCGGCTGCGTAAGTATAGATTTTCGCGTTTTCCCCAATGAACGGCTCCAGCACTTTCGCCAGTTCGTCGGCGGTGACGTATTTCAGGAAGACCAGATTGAGCATGGTCTGGTCGTCTTCCGGAATGGTCTTGGAATCGGTTTTGGTCTCGGGCGGAACGGGCAGATGCGAAATATCGGCCAGCGGAACGATGCGATACAGATCGCCTTGCTTCACCATGCCGAATCCATTGATGCGCAGAATCGTTTCCAGTAGTGAACGCGTATCGATGTCCTTGGTTTCGCCGTAGGTGTTGAGGATTACGCCGCCTTTGACGCGCGGATCCAGGATGTAATTGATCCTGAGCTGGCGCGCCAGCAAATCGATCACCTCGGTGAGGGACGCGTTGTTCAGGGCCAAGCCGCCGTAGACGGTGGGCGGCGAGACGGGTCGCGGCGGTTGAGCGGGCGCGGCTTGAGGCGCAGCGTTCCCGGGCGTGGGCGCGGCTTGAGGCGCAGCGTTCCCGGGCGTGGGCGCGGCTTGAGGCGCGGGGTTCCCGGGCGCGGGCGCGGCTTGAGGCGCAGCGTTCCCGGGCGCGGGCGCCGCTTGCTGGGTACGTTGCTGGGTTGGCAAAGGCTGCGGCAACACCATGCCAGGCGTGAGCGGCCCTTGGCGCGGAGGCGGTGGTTGCTGTGGTTGCTGGCCCGATAGCAGCAAAGCGGCCGCGAAGATTAAGCCATACGACCACAGCCGCCAGCGCACTATTGTTTCCCCGCTGGTTTACTGTCGGAACTGGCAGGGGCCGGATTGGATGGCTCCGGCTGGCCGGCAACGATGGCTTTTTCCTCATCGGTCAGCTCGGTCTTCTTGCGCACCCAGGTCCCGGCGCCAAAGGGCGTTTTTTTCTCAAAACGTACGCTGTCGCCCAGGTCCGTGACGATCACCGGCTCGCTCTTGGCGGCGGGCGTTTGCGGCTCGGGGATGGACGACTCTTCCCACTTGGACAGGCCGAAAGGCGTCTGGCGATACATCCACGTCTTGCCGTTGGTATCGGTGTAACGGTACGTGAACGGCTCCACCAGCACCGCCCCGGCCGGGATGGTTTGCGCCTGCGGCTGCCCTGCCACCTTTTGTTGCGGCGACGTCTGAGCTGCTGGCGCCGGCTTCTTGTCTTGCGCCTTGGACGGAGCGTTCGATCCTTTGGCGGGCGCCGCGGTTTTGGCTGCCGGAGCTGCCTCCTTCGCCGCTGGAGCGGTCTGGGTCGACGTGCTTGATTGATTCTGAGCCATTGCGAGTACGGCGGCGAATAGGGTGAGTGCGATAGTCTTCATATTTCCTCTTCCTCTTTATTTGGCCGGTTCCCAGCGGCATCCGCTTCCAAACGGTGTCGGGGTAACCACTTTCTTCATGCCATCGACGACGGTGCCGCTGGGCGATGTGTCGCCAGATACGCAGCCCCTCAACCCCCCGCCCACGTCGATGCCGGGGCCGGACTTGGAGTTCGACGAGAGCGACTCGGCCGCGGGAGCAGGGGGAGCCGCCGCCTTGGCCGCCGCGGCTGGCGGTGCCGCGACTTCGGCCACCGGATGCCGATCAATGAGCTCGTCGATGCGCTTCTTGAACTCCTTGCCGTCCCATTTGAGATCCACAAAGCTGCTATCCACCGAGACCAGCGTCCATTGGCCGATGGATTCGCCGGCTTTATAACCCCTCTGCGGACCACCGGCCTTTTCGCTTAGCACGATGGTGGGCGGAAAATCGCCCCACAGCATGACGCCATGCGCAACTGGAAAGGGCGGCACCGGCTTTTCGGGCGCGGGTTTGGGCGGATCGACGATCACGTTGGGATTGCGATCCGGCGAGAACAGATTCTTGGTGGCCACCTCGGCGTAGGCGGCCGCGGTGAGCGGATCCACTTTGTCGAGCGGCGTCAAACCAGGCACTTGGGACGGCGCCAGGCCGCCATGCAGCAAAGCTTGAACGCGCGCGTGCGAATCGATCCATTCGCGGCGCACCTGCCAGCCCAGCAGCCCCGCCAGGACCAGCAGCGCCAAATCCAAGAGCCTCAGTTTGCTCAAAACTGCGGCAGTCCTTTCTCCCGCGGTATCAGACGCCGGGCCACCAGTCCGGAGACGGTGAGCCGCACGGGCATGGTCTTTTGCTTGGGATGCGAGGCGCCGAAGCGGATCTCTTCCGTACCGGTCAGCTCCGGCTGCGCGCCCAGCGCGGCCAGGAAATTGACCAGCTCCTCAATATGGCAGGTCAACGTAATGGATACGCTCACCAGCCCGTAGGAGCTGCCATAGGAACGCGGCCTGCCCAGCTCAACCTGCCCCATCTCAAGCGGCGGAGTTTGCTGCGCGGCGACGCGTCTGATCACTTGCAGAAGCTGCGCTTGCGCCTGCTCGGCGGTGTCGCCCGGGAGCAGTCCTTTTTCGCGCGCGCCGAGCTCGAGCGACGCCTCCCGCAAGACCGCTTGTTTGCCGGGAAGCGTAGCGGCCTGTTTGCGCAGCTGGGCGAGGCGCTTTTGAGCGCGATCGATACTGTCCACCGGAGCGGTCCTGGCCGATCCGCCCGTGGAGGAAGGCGATGAATTCGAGAGCCAATAAATCAGCCCGCCAGCCAACAAAGCCACGCCCAGCACGATGAGCGCGCGGCGGTCGCGATCTCCCAGCGTCATGGCGCCACTCCTTTGCGCGTGGTCCGGATGCTGAAGGCTTCTCCGCCCGTGCCTCTCTGTAGAGGCAGCGAGAACGACGATCCCTGAAAGTGTCGCGAGCCATCCAGCAGCTTGATCAATCCCGCAGCCTGGTCGGTTTGGCCGGCGATGCTGACCGAGGTTCGGTTGAGCTGCAACGAATTGAGCCAGGCCGGCGGCGCAAGCAAATGGGTCAGGTCGACGAGCGCGTCCAGGTCCTCGCGGGTATGTTGCCGGAACGTGTCGAGCGTCTGGGACTGGTTGCGCACGGCGATGGTTTGACGCTCCGCCTCGGCCGCTTTTCGCGCCAGCGGATCGAGCGCGCGAATCTGCGCCTGCAACATTTCCAGATAGCCACGGTCGGAATACTTGGGATACGCCAGCGCGGCGATGGCGAGCAGAAGAACCACGCTTCCGAGCACGCCGGTGGGAATATAGCGCAACCGCGACGCGCTGCTGCGTTGCTCGGGCGGCAGCAGGTTCAGGCTCAACGGATGCAGCAGACTCGCGCTCGCGGCCGCGGCCGCGTAGGCCAGAGCCGAGCACGCGGGATCGTAATTCTCGGGCGCCGCCACCGGCTGCGGGAGCTCGAGATGCAGCGCGTTAGCTTCGGTCTCCGGAGGCAACCGAAGCTCGGAGACGGCCAGCGTGCGGGCGCGATCCGCGGGTTGCTCCAGACGCGCGGAAAACAGCGGCCGCGTGGGGCTCTCGCCGTACACCTCCACTTCGTCCTCATCCTGGCCCAGCGCCACCAGACCACCGGCGCGCGGGTCGGAATAGAGACGTAGCGTCGAGTAAATGGCCGGCCCCGAAAAAGTGAACGACGCCACCTTCACCCCGGCCTGGGACAACAGCGCGGTGTAGCGTTCGAGGGAAGAAAGCCGCGTAATGCCGATCAAGATAGACGAGGTCTTGCCGATGCGCGCTCCGTCATAAGCGGCCTCTTCTTCGGAGTAGGGATTCAGCGAATCGATCTCGAAGCGGATCGCGGCGGGCAAATCCTTGTCCGAAACGCCGGGCAGCAGAACCTGGCGCACGGTCACTTCGTCGCGCGGCAAAAGAATGGTGGCCGCCAGATGCCGAACACCGAGTTTCTGCAGAAAGCTGTTGTAACCGGCGCCCCATTCGGCCGCGGGCTGCTCGCGAAAACGGGGGATGGTCAGTTCACCCAGAACTTGCGGGCCGGCAGGACGCAGGCGAACCACGTTGACGATGAGATCCTCGCGGCCCATCACAATGCCGACGCCCGTCCCAAGGGCCAGCCATTTCCTTAAGGCTGGAGTGATCATTGCAGTGCAACCGCGCTCTGGTACCAGCGCATGATGTGATAGGGCGGCTGCCCGGCCGCGAGCGCCTGCGACTTGTCCGGATCCAGCAATATCACCAGCTCGGACACCGTGCGCCGCACATCCGAAAGCTGGCCATTGGAAAGCTTCAACTGGGCGGTGGCGCGCAGCGTGACGGCCAGCGGGAAGCCCAGCTCCACGTGCTCGATTCCCAAGCGGCCCATGCCGGGACCGTTGCCGCGCAACGCCGAGAGCTGGCCCATCGCGCGAATGGGCTCGGCCCTGCGCAGGTTGACGATCGCGGCGGCGACTTCGGGAGCGATGCCGATGGCTTGCATCACCGCAGGCTCAACTGTGCCGGCATCGAATTGACCGCCCGCCGACCCGTAAACCGAGAGGCAATCCCGCAGTCCGGCGTGTGGAACAAATTGCCCCTGCGCATCGCGCGTATAGCTGCCGTAGAACAGATCTGGGGTAACGCCGCGCACTAGCAGTAATTCCTCAATCTCCTGAAAAGACGCGTGCCGCGCTCGAAAAGACGGAGTGAGGGACAAGTAAAACTGGTCGAACGCGGTGATCGATCCGCCCGGGCTGCCACTGCGCCAGTCCAGGATGCCGGCCACAGTCTGCTCGGCCCGGACCGGATCTACACCCAGAGCCAGCATCAGGTTGAGCAGTTCCCTCGGATTTGAACGGTTCACATCCAGCTTAGAAGTCTCCGGGATGATTTCGCCGATGACCACGCCGGTGGGAAAGTCGAACGGGATCACGCGCGTGAAGGGTTTAATCAAAGGAGTCCTGTCCGGGTATTGAAAGGCGCCTGGTTTCTCCAGATAGAGCAGCATTCGATCGATAGCGCCGGCGGCGAGATAGTGAGCTTTCAAGCCATCGGCGTCGGTGGAGCTGCGCTCGGTTTCGCCTCGAACGGTATTGGCGATGGTTAGAGCGATGGCGGACAAGCCGGCAGCGAGCCACAGAACGGCCAGCAAAGCGGCGCCCTGATTCCCGCGGACTGCTCGTTTGCTCGTATGGAATTGTTTCATGGCGCTATTTGCCCGACAGCTCCTCCAGGTAATTCGTGAGCGGCAGACGGGTGATGCGAATCGGAATGGTCAGCGTGACGGGCTGCAGGCGGCCGGCGTCGGGCGCGATGGGCGCCAGGTCGATGCGGATCGCATCGGGCAACACTGGCCTGACCCACTGTTCCACCCACAACGGCAGGGGGCGGGCGCGGGGATCGCGAAAGCTAAAGCGGCAATACGCCAGGTGGTCGGCCATCACGAACGAATTGCCCCCAATTTGAATGGGCACGAAGCTGGGACGTTGACCACCCGGGCCATTGGTCATGCCGATGCACAGCAAACCGGCGCCGCGCGGGCCCGTGTACCATTGCTCGTTCACCACCAGCCGGACGCCTTCGTTATCTTCGCCCGGAATCACCTGGAATTCGAGAATCATCGGCATGCCGCGCGCGCCCTCGTGCAGCGAATAAGTGGACGCCATCCGCATGGATTGGGCCTCGCCCTGGAAGAACATGATGCGGCCCGCGGGACGGCCGCCCCCCGAGCATTCGGCGGTGACCGGCATGATTCCGGAGATCTGCTCATTCAGAATGCGCTCGATGCTTGCCACCCGGCGATTGGTCATGAGCCTGGAATCGGTTTTATTCATGGCGCTGAGCGCGACGCGCATGGTGAGCACCATGCCGACCGAAAGAAGGCTGAGCAACAGAACCGCGACCAGCAGTTCCATTAACGTCACACCCGCGTCCGGTTTTTTGAAGCGCGCGCTCATGGCTGGCCGTACTCTTGCAGCGGCAACGGCGTTCCCGACGCGCCCAAGGCCGCGAGATCGGCAGGCGTCAGCTCCGAGCGGCGAAAGCCGTCCAAGCGAAACAAGCGGCGCCGCGGACCGTTCATCCACCAGATTTCCAACTCCACGCGCTCGATAAACGGCGTGCCGGGGCCGTGCGCGCCGCGCGGAATTTCGAACGGCGTGAGGCGCGCGATCCAGCCCATATCCGTGCCGCCGGTCGCCTCCGGCCCCCAGGTGCCTTGGAATGCCACGCCCTTCTCGAGTCCCCTGGCGAGCAACAACTCATCCATCTTCTGGCGGCCAAGCAGAGCGGCGCGATCGTGATCGGTAAGCCGAGCGGCGTTGCGCAGAGAGCTGGAGATAGCCGACATCAGCCCCGCCACAGCGATCGCCATGACAACCGTGGCCACCAGGACTTCGAGCAGCGTGAAGCCGCGTCGGTTTGTTGTTCCGGCTTTCACTGTTCCGGCGCCTCCACGTGGGGAACGCCGGTGATGGGATCGACGCGCACCACGCGCTGCACATTCCTGCGATTGATCAATTGCACGCCGAAAGGGGGAACGGTGCCGCCCGGGTACAGGAAGAACACGCGCGGCGTATCGGTATCGAAATTCTCCGGCAATAACGGCAGTACCTGGACGATGGAAACTCCTTCGGGCATCTGCAGCCGGCGTGAAAACCCCGGCCCGCTGGATTGCATTTCGATCGAGTTGTCGAGCTTCGAGATGACGATCTGGATCACCTGCTGGCGCCGTTCGGCGCGGCTGAGTCCAGCATCCAGGAAGCTGACCACGCTATTGGTGGCGGCTTTCAGACGCATCGAGTCGATGCCCGAAGTAATGGCCGGATAGCTGATGCCGGCCATCAGCGCAATGAGGGCGACCACCACCATCATCTCGATCAGCGTGACACCCTGAGTGGCGCACGCTCCCTTATGGTCGCGGTTCCGAATCAGCGCTTCAGAACCGCGCGCATGAGCAAGCGGCATGTGCGACGCCGTCCTAATTTCTCCAACTGACGATGTCGGCATTGATCCCGTCTCCGCCGGGCGCTCCGTCGGCGCCGAGGCTGATGATCTCGGGCTCATCTCCGTGATCGCTGGGGAAGTGGTAGATGTAAGGGTGACCCCAGGGATCGTTGCTGATTTCCTTCTGCAGATAGGGCCCCTGCCAGTTTTCCACGTTCTCCGGCTTTTCGCGCAGCGCCAGCAGGCCTTGTTCGGTGGTGGGGAAGGTACCCGTATCCAGCTTGTACGACCCCAGGGCCGTCGAAAACGCGTTGATCTGGGCGTGCGCCGAAGTGATCTTGGCACGATCCGCTTGGTGCATCATCTTCGGTAACACCAAAGCCGCGAATAGCGCGATGATGGTGACCACCACCATCATTTCGATCAGGGTCACGCCAGCTTGTTGTCTGAGTCGTTTATTCATTGCACACCTCTTCTTACATTGCCACATCATTCATGCCGACAATCGCCAGCAACATACTTAAAATCAGAGTACCGACCACAATCCCCATCACCAAAATCACGATCGGCTCAAAGAGAGACGTGAACCGGCGAATAGAAGAACGCGTCTCGGCGTCGTAGATGTCGGCCATGCGCACGAACATCGAGTCCAGCCGGCCGGTCTCTTCGCCCACGCTCAACAAATGCGCGGCCAGGGGAGGGAACTGCCCGGCGCGCCGCAAGGGACCCGCGATGCCCTCGCCGCGTTTCACTCCCAGGGAGACGATTTCGAGCGATCCGGAGATGCGGCGGTTGTTCAAGGTCGCGCCGGCGATGGAAATGGATTGCACCAATGGAACGCTGTTGGAAACCAGAGTGCCCATGGCGCGCGCGAATCGCGCTGTTTCGGCTTTGCGCAGAGCGTCGCCGAGCAGGGGGACTTTCAGACGCAGCGTGTCCCACCATAGGCGGCCCTTGGTGGTGCGCACCCAGGTATACATGCCGATCACGAACACTACCAGCAGCGTGATTCCCAACCAGCCGTAGGATTGCAGAAACTTGCTTCCCAGCAGCAGCATTTTGGTGGGCAGCGGCATCTCGATCCGCGACTCTTCGAAGACCGCCGCAAAGCGCGGTACGACAAAATTCATGAGCACCAGAATGGACCCGATGCCGACCATTGAAAGCAGCGTCGGATAGGCCATCGAGGAAACGATGTAAGCGCGCAGATCGTCGCGCGTGCGCTCGAATTCAGAGAGCCGCTCGAAGACCACGGCCAGCGATCCGCCGGCTTCGCCCGCACGGACCATGTTGACATACAACTCGGAAAAGTGAGCCGGGTGAGTGGAAAGGCTGTCGGCCAGCGAGCGCCCGCCCTTCAGAGTGCGGAGAATGTTTTGCACCAGCGTGCGGAACGAGGCGCGCTCGTTCAACTCGGCTGTAATGGACAGTGCGCGGTCCAGCGGAACGCCCGCACTGAGCAGCGTGGAAAGCTCCTGGGTAAAGAACAGAACGTCGCGCTTCCTGCCCCCGGCGAAGGTGGGCAGCTTGATGTCCAGGGGTTTTTTCTCTTCCCGGCCGACGTAAACGGGTGTGAGCCCCTGGCGGCGCAGTTCGAAGGCGACCAGGCGCTCGGACTCGGCATGAATCGCGCCGGTGCGAATCTGCCCGTCAGAAGCCACGGCTCGAAAGTGAAAGCTATTCATCGGGAGACCCGCCTGTGGCGCACGCGTCGGCGCTTGTGGCGCACGCACTCTTGCGTGCCGCGTTCACACTCGTGTGAACGCGAGATTTTAATCCTACTTCCCCCACTCCCATCGCATGACGTCCCAGCGCCGCCTCCCCCATATCTATCCCGACAACTGTTGGCTGTTCCTTACCTGGGCCGTGCACCGCAGCTTGCCTGCCTCTCATTTTCCGCCGGCCCACAAGGTCTCCGACGGCGAAGCTTTCGCGTGGGTAGACCGGTTTCTCGATGCGGCATCTAGCGGCCCCCTTCATCTGCGAAGTGAAGCAATTGCCACGCTGGTCATTGAGTCGCTGTTCAGCGGGGAGAAGCTGGCTCACTATACTCTCGGGCCGTTCGTTGTCATGGCGAATCACGTCCATTTGCTTCTGCTGCCCTCGATTTCGCCCAGCCTGCTGCTCAAATCGTTGAAAGGCGCTACCGCGCGTGGAGCAAACCGGCTGCTGCATCGTACCGGCGAGCAATTCTGGCAACGCGAGTCCTACGATCATTGGGTACGTAGCGAGATGGAATGGAATCGCATTGCGGCGTATATCGAAAACAATCCGGTGAAGGCTGGGATGGTCTCGCGAAGGGAAGAATATCCGTGGTCGAGTGCAAATGCGAGATGGAGCGGAAGCGTTCACACGAGTGTGAACGCGGCACGCAAGAGTGCGTGCGCCACAAGCACCGACGCGTGCGCCACGTGGCGACTTAGAATTCTTGCGTGACACGCATCACCTCATCCGCGGTTGTTACTCCGGTGGCGACCTTAGTCCAGCCGTCTTCGCGCAAATTGCGCATGCCGATGCGCCGCGCCGCGTTGGTGATGGCCACCGCGTCTTCATTCTTCATGATGAGTTGCCGGATGCCGTCGTCCAGCTCCATCAGCTCGAAAATGCCCACGCGTCCGGTATAGCCGGAACCGAAACAGTGTTCGCAGCCCCGCCCCGTGTAACACTGCACCATGTCGCCAGAGGGCGAGAATCGCGTGCCGGCCTTCTCTTTGCAATGCTCGCAGATGACGCGGACTAAGCGCTGCGCCAGTACCGCTACCAGCGACGACGTGATCAGATAATTCTCCACGCCCATGTCGGTCAGGCGCGAAATCGCGCTGGGCGCATCGTTGGTGTGCAGCGTGGAGAATACGAAGTGGCCCGTAAGAGACGAGCGGATCGCGATGTCGGCGGTCTCGCGATCGCGAATCTCGCCCACCATGATGACGTCCGGATCCTGGCGGACGATGTGCCGCAGCCCGGAAGCAAACGTCAACCCGATCTGCGTGTTGACGTGGAGCTGGTTGATTCCGTCCATCTGATATTCGACGGGATCCTCAATGGTGATGATCTTCTTGTCGCTCTGATTGATCCTCTTCAGCGCCGAATACAGCGTGGTGGATTTGCCGCTGCCGGTGGGGCCGGTCACCAGAAAAATGCCATGCGGCAGCGACGTGTAATAGGTCATGCGATTCAGCATGTGGCCGTCGAATCCCAGCCGGCCCAGATCGTAGAAATCGCCCGCGGAGCGGTCCAACAGACGCATGACGACGCTTTCGCCGTATAACGTCGGCAGCGTGGAAACGCGCAAATCCACCTCGCGGCCGAGGGTCTTGATCTTGATGCGGCCATCCTGCGGAAGGCGGCGCTCGGCGATGTTGAGCTTGGCCATCAGCTTCACGCGCGAGATCATGGCAGCCTTCATTTCGCGCGGCGGCGGATCTTGATTGTAGAGCACGCCGTCCACGCGATAGCGGATGCGAAACTCTTTTTCGAACGGCTCCAGGTGAATGTCGCTGGCGCGCTTTTCAACCGCCGAAGCGATGATCGCGTTCACCAGGCGGATGACCGGCGCCTCGCTGGCCATATCGCGCAGGTGTTCCAGGTCTTCCGACATCTCGCCGGCTTGGAATTCGAAATCGCCTTCGGTGCGCGCCGCCGATTCGCCGTAGTATTTGTCGATCGCATCCACGATCTCCTGCTCGGGGGCGAGCACGGTCGAGATCTTCAGCCCAGTGCAGTGCCGCACCGCTGCTATCGTCTCCACATCCAAAGGATCGGCCATCGCGAGCGTGATGGTGTGGTCGTCCCGGCTCATCGGAAGGCAGCGGAACTGGCGCAGAAAGCGCGGAGAAAGCGTCTCGGTCTCGGGCGAGACCATGGGCGGTGCGTCGATCGAAACCAACGGAATCTGCAACTGTTCCGAGAGCGCAGCCAGAACGTCGCGCATGGCGATGAAACCCATGTCGACCAAGGTCTTGCCGAGTTTGTCGCCGCGCTCTTTTTGCAGCTCGAGCGCGCGCTCCAAATCCTCCTCGGAAATGAGCTTGCGCTGGATCAGGATCTCGCCCAGCCGCATCGCTTTAAAACTCTCTCATTGCCTAGAACTCTTCGGACGCGATCTGCGCTTGTTCAGCGTTGGCTGCTCCCAGCAGTGCTTTGCGCTGCGCGTGCATCACGATCTGAGCGGGCAGGCCTTCGCGATTCTCCCAGGTCCAATAAAACAGCGAGATTCCGACCGCCACCTGCTCGTCGGCCGGAACGGCGTCCAGCGAGCGGGCCGAGTCTACCAACATCGCGCGCATCGTGCTGCGAAGCGCGGCCATGCGTTGCAGCTTCTTCTCATGCGTACGGACGACTTCATCCGGTTTGATGGTCTGATGGAAGGGACTGATCCCAGCGGCGGGCGCCAAATTCACTTCGCCCAGGAAGAGCGCGCCGTAGCCGCGAATGTAGGTGCCTTGCGAAACGCCCAGCACCTCAACCGGATCCAGCGGCCACAGTCCGGTAAGCTTCTGGTCCAGGCTATGCTCCATTCCCTCGATCATGGCGCGATTCACCTTGGGACCGTCCGCCATCGACCCGGCCGGCAAAGCGCTCAGCAGAATGCTCGCGATCAAGAGCATTCTCATTGGGCCGGCCCTTGGTTACTGGCCACTACGAACCGCCCCATCTGTTTCTCGTAGTACTCCGCGGCCTGTTGCACAGTGGCAAGATCGGACTGGCGCTGGAGTTTGTAGCGAGTCTCAGTGGCGTTCAGCAGTTTCGCGAATTCGGCCGCTTGCTTGGCCTGCGCCGCATTTACGGCGGTGTTCACAGCCGCGTTCATTTGCTCATTCATCCGCGCTTCAACACGTTTCTCGATTTGCGCGGCGTCGGCGGAAGGTGCTACCGCCACTTGGGCCAAAGGCCGCTCGAATCCGTGAACCAGAATCGCCCCGGCCAGCAGCGCCGCGGACGCGAAGCCCATCGCGGGGCCCGAGTGCCACATGCGTTGCCACCAACGCGGCTCAAACACTCGATCGGAAACAAACGCGATGCGGCGCGGAATCTCCTCGTCTTCGAGAGACACGAGAGCCGACTTCGTAAGATTCAGGCGGTCCAGCTCTTCGCGGCAGCTCTGGCAGCCGCGCATGTGATCCTCAACGACTCTACGCTCGTTCTTCGGCAATTCGTCGACGGCATATGCTTTCAGGTCAATGGAACAGCTCATTCCGCACCTCCGGTGTTGACTGGAGCCAGTGTTTGCTTCAGGAGATCGAGCGCCGTGTACAGGCGGGACTTCACTGTCGAGACCGGGCACGCCAGAATCTCCGCCATCTCCTCGAACTTGAATCCCTGATAGACCTTCAGCAGCACGGCCTCGCGGTGATCGTCCGACAGCCGTTCCAGCGCACTTCGCACCGCCAATGTCGACTCGATGGGAAACAGGCCCCCGCTCGATTCCGCCATGCGGGGCTCGGCGGTCAGTTCACCCTCCGGCCGGTTCTTCCGCAGCAGTGAATAAGCCTCGTTATGCGCGATCCGAAACAGCCAGGCCGGGAACTTCGCCGGGTCATCGAGCTTCTTCAGATTCTGATAGGCCTTCAAAAACACATCCTGGCTGAGATCGAGGGCATCCTCACGCTGCCGCACCAATCGAAGGAGATAATTGAACACACGTTTCTCCCATCGAGACACGAGCACGTTGTAGGCATCCACGTGCCCCCGACGCGCCTTGGCGATCAGGTCGCGGTCCTCAACCTCCCGAAAGATCAAACTTCGGCTCCAATCCAAAGACGCGCGCCAGGGGCGAAAAAGACGAAGACGAAAAAGACGGATCGGGCGTTTATCCGGCTCCGGCTCCCTTACGGTCGCGGTTCTGGTGTTATTTTCGCATTACCGAATGGCTTTCCTCAGCCATCGGACCGTCAGGGAGCGGTGTTTGGGCGAGAATTGCTCCGCAGCGGCACGCAGATACGGCTGGAATTCCTGGGCCCAATAGGCCGCGTAGCCACGCTCGTGAATTTCGGTCAACACCTGGCTGTAGTGCAGCAGGACGCTCGAGCCCAAGGTCTGTCCCGATCGCCATACCCCGCGATTGGCGGCGCGGGCCAACCGCAACAGAGTAACCGGAACTCGCGCGATAGCGGAAATCGCCATCACCGACGACAATTCAAACACGCCGCGATGCTGGGCGGCCGCCTCGGCCCTCAGCTCTTCCCAATGCTCGCGCAAGAACGCAGCCGAAGGCAGGTTGCGGGGCGGGATTTTTGCGACCGCCGTACGAAACGTGGCCCACTCCCGTCGCAGACCGGCAAAATCGAGGGGCGGCGCATTGCACAGATCGGCGACTTGGCTCGCGCTCTGCTCCAGGCCCTCCAGCAACTGGTCGACGTTCTCAAACTTGGCGTCGCCTGCCAGCAGGCCTTCCTGTTTTAGCGCCTCCGCAATTTCCTGAACGATGTGACGCCCGGCGCCCGAAACGTCGGCCAGCGCGGCCATAATCCATACCGGCGAGGCGCGAAAGGCCAGCAAACCCGCCAGTTCGATGCCGTGCCCGGCCGTGCGGCGCAGCAGAAAATTGCTGGCCAGCTCGTCTCCGGTCGTATACACGCCTTTCACTTCTCCCACCCGTTCGATCATGAAGCGCAGCGCGATGTCCACCATCATCTGGTAGGTTTTGGTACGGCGAACCGCGGACGGGACCGAGACGTCGCCAATCTCGCGAATCAAACCTCCGGCCAGCGCCGCCGCCGAGCGCACCACGCGTTCCGGCAGAGAGATGACGTAGCGGGCAAGTCTTCTGCCCGATTTATTGGCACTGGACTTGGCGGGCTTCATCGCGTAACTATAATTGTGCCTGAAGCCATGTCCGACATCGTGATTCGACCCAGCATGAAGTTCGTCAGAATTGGATACGTTTGCGCCTTGCTGGTAGTGGGCGCGGCGATTTTTGTGCACTACAAATATCTGGTGGATCAATATCCGAATCAGCGATATCCTTATCTGCCCATCGCCAGCCTGCTGATTTTGCTATGGCCCATCAAGCGTCATCTGCAGCGGCAAACCATCAAGCTGACCATCGCCGGAGACAAACTGCGCTACGAAACCGGACTGGGTTCAAGATCCACGCGCATCATTCAGCTCCCCAAGGTACAGGACGTACGGGTGATCCAGTCCCTTACGCAACGGATGTTCGACGTCGGCGATGTCTCCATCGAAACGGCTGGCGAGAATAGCCGCCTGGTGGTCGGAAATCTGGATGCTCCACGGCAACTGGCGGAGCAACTCACCGACATCGCGGGGCATCCCTCGACCACGGGGCTGCATTAAATTCAACTAAGAATAGGCATTTCAACAACTTCCCTTGCCGCTGCAGGGCCCCATGCACTTTATTTTTTGATATGGTATTAAGAAGTGGCTCGAAAAAAGGTCGGGGGGCAACCAGCCCTTTGTCTCGCGTTAGTACTGGTTGCCGCGCTTCCCGCGATAGGCGCCTGGAAGTTGGCTGGGCCGTTCGGCGGGAGCGCGAGATCAATCGCAATCGACGCGCGGAATAGCGGAACCTTGATCGCCGGTTCACGCGACTCGTTGCTGTTCCGTTCCGACGATGGCGGCGCATCCTGGCGTCTGCTGCCATTTCCACGAGGAACCCCGGGCGTGTTTAATTCGGTTCTCATTCACCCCACGGAATCGGGGCATTTTTATGCCGGACTCGATGCGGGAGATTCGCCCGACTCCGGCGTTTGGGAGAGCAAGGACGGCGGCGAACATTGGAGTGTTTTAGCGGGAACGCGCGGTTCGCGGATAGAATCGCTAGCCTTTTCGCCCGCCCTCGCGGACGTAATCGCGGCCGGCACTGCGAAAGGCGTTTTTTTGACCGTCGACGCCGGCGCGACGTGGAAGAGGATTTCGTCGGAAACCGACGTCGAGATGCAGGACATCACCGCTCTGGCCTTTGACCCCTCCGACACGCACACGCTTTACGCGGGAACGCCGCACTTGCCTTGGAAGACCACCGACGGCGGCGCAACATGGCACTCCATTTCCACCGGCCTGGTTGACGATTCCGACATTTTCTCGATTCGCGTCGACCCCGGCCGTCCGCAGTTGGTCTTCGCCAGCGCCTGCAGCGGAATTTATCGCAGCGAAAGCGCGGGCGCGTCCTGGGTGAAGATCCACGGAATCCCGGGGACCCACCGCCGTACGCACATTATCTCGGAAGACCCTCGCAATTCAGATACGATTTACGCCGGAACCACGCTGGGCCTCTTCAAATCGCCCGATGGCGGCAAAACCTGGCGGCATTTGAGCTTCGAGCAAGTGAACTGGATGGTGTTTGATCCCGGCGAACCGCGCACGCTCTATTTGGCCACAGAATATGCGGGCATCCTGAAAAGCATGGACTCGGGCGAGACCTTCCGGCCCGTCAACGCCGGCTTCTCCAACCACCGGCTCTCGCAGATTACTTCGGACGGAAAGCGGCTGTACGCCAGCAGCACGTACGAAGGTCTGTACGGCGGCGTTTTTGTCAGCAACAACGGCGGTCTGGAATGGTCTTTGCGCGCTAATGAAGAAGCGCTGCTGGGTCGAAACCTTCACAGCCTGACAGCGTCTCCAGGAAGCACACAACTTTTTGGGGCGAGTGAGGATGGGATTTTGAAATCTGCGGACGGCGGCAAGACCTGGTCGGCCTTGCCCCCACCCCGGCTTCTGCCCAGCAGCCGGCTTCTGCAAAATCAAGGACGCGCAGAGGTGGCAAGCAGCGGGCGTCTGCGCATCCACGCGCTTCGCGCTGTCCAATTAGACAAGCTGGTGTTATTCGCGGGAACGGACGCCGGCTTGTTCCGCAGCGCGAACCTGGGGACCACCTGGGAACAAGTGAAAGCGGCCGGCCTGACCGGAATCCCGGTGCTCTCTCTGGATGCGCCCTCGAGCGGCGCCTCGCGTCTGGCCGCGCGAACCAGTTCAGCCCTGTTTATTTCCATTGACGAGGGCCGCACCTGGCAACCCGCCATGCTGCCCGACAACAGCTATTATCTGTACGATCTGGCGCTGCCGGCCAGCCGCGACGTCGCGATTCTGGCGGCAACTTCACGTGGCCTGCTGCGTTCTACCGACGAGGGCGCACATTGGAATCTGGTGACGAAGGGCGTGCCGGCGGCCACGGTGGATTCAGTGCGGTTCACTTCTGCACAAGAGCAGCCGGCCCAGAAGCTGGAGGCGTTCCTGGTTCAGTTCGGTACCGTGTACCGTACCGTAGACGGTGGCGAGTCGTGGCAGTCCTTTTCCAACGAGGGACTCCGGGACGCCGCCATTCGTACATTGTGGTTCGCACCCGATCTTCCCCGGCGGATGTTTGCACTTACCACCGCGCGGGGCGCATTAGTTTTCGATCTGCCTCAGGCCGAAGTGGCCAACCAAGGGGATCATGCCGTTATCTCGAGCAGTAATTGAAAACAAGCGGTACTTGAAAATCAGAGGAAAGGTGAACAACATGCGAGCAGTATGGAGGTATCCGGTTCTGGCGCTGATTGCATTGGGCGTCTTAGGAATTCCGAATCCGGCGCGCGCGCAAAGCGCCCCGGCAAAGTCTACGGCCCAGTCAGACGATTTCAACAACTTCTTTGAATTAAATATCTACGCGGGATGGTCCGACTACGCGAGAATCTTTGCAGGCCTAGGCACCAAGATCGAGGGAGGCACCATCCTGGGCGGACGCGTCACGGAGAATTTCTGGAATTACGTGAGTATCGAAGAATCTTTCAACGCGTATTCGTGGAACAAATTTAACTTCTCGTCAAATCCGGCGGACGGAGTGGTGCTACAGCCGCCGTTCCCGATTAATACGCTGCAGCCTGCCGGGGATGTCGTATGGAATTTTACGTCGCGTAGCCACAGGTTCCGGCCGTTCATTCTAGCTGGCGCGGGCGCGTCGTTCGACCGGCCCGGAAAGAACGCGAAACAGTTCGCCGATTCACTGCCGCCCTCCGCTGGATTCAGCAACTTTAAAACCGATGAGCGCTTCCAAGGCAACTACGGCGGCGGAATCAAATACCAGGTGAGCAAGTGGGTCGGCCTTCGCGTGGATATCCGGGGCCTCTACGGACTCGGTCCAAGCTTCGGGCTTATCAGCGGCCCTCCCAGCCTCGGCATTGCTTATATACCGAGGGGCCAACTTCTAACCGGTCTGCAGGCCACCGCCGGCCTCACCTTGTACCTTGGACATCGCGGTGAGCTTCCACCGCCACCGCCACCGCCGCCACCACCGCCCGCGCCACGCGTTATCGGGGGAATCAATCCGGGAACCATTACGGCCAGCGCAACGACGGTTTGTCCGGGCGATGCAGTGCGATTGAGTTCGAACGCCTCCGATCCGGAGGGTCACCAACTGACCTATCAATGGTCGGTGAGCCCGGGAAACCAGACCGGCAGTGGCGCGCAGTACACCTTCACGCCCAGCGCAGCCGGCAACTACCAGATTGGTCTGCATGTAGCCGACTCGACCGATGCTTCGCGGTCCGGAAACGCAACTGCCGTATCGATCCACGCCAACTCCTACAGCACGCCGGCGGTGAGCGGCGTTACCGCCAACCCATCCACGCTGGATCGCGGCCAGACCGCAGCGCTGCACGTTACCGCCGCGGGCTCCGATTGCAGCGGCACGTTGACGTATAGTTGGGCGGCGGCCGAAGGCACCGTATCCGGGACCGGGCCCAACGCTCAATTCGATTCCACCTCAGTTGCCTTCAATGAAGGCGACCGCACCCGCCCGCAAACCAAGCAAGTGAGAGTGACCGCGACGGTAACCGACAGCAAGGGCGGATCCGGCAGCGCGTCCACGAACATCACGGTGAATCTCGCCGCCACCATCCGGCATTTCGGCGATATCCTGTTCCCGAAGGACAGCGCGCGGGTCAACAATTGCGGCAAGCGCGTGCTGATCGAGCAGTTGTATCCGCTGCTCACCGCCAACCCGAACTTCGATGTCGTCCTGGTGGGTCACATCGATTCCAGCGAAGCGCCCAGCGGGAGATCGCCGCGGGGCCGTAATCTGGATCGGAATCGCGTGCTCCAAACCGCTGCGGTATTGAGCGGCGGCGGCGGCACCTGCAGTTCACTGGATCCATCCCGCATCAAGGGAAGCTGGATAGGTGCGACGCAGGAAACGCCGTCCGTGCCGACTTCCTGCGCCGTCTCCACCACCGCGCCCACGGAGCGCAGGGGAGCGGCCATCGAAGACAGCGACGCAGCCAAGAACCGCCGGGTGGAAATCTGGCTGGTTCCGAAAGGCTTGACGCTGCCGCCCGCGGCTCGCGATGCCAAGGAACTGCCGGATGCCGACCTGAAGAAGATCGGCTGCCCGAAATAAGCGGCAGTTTCAACTAGCAGTTGTTTTCCAGCGCCGGGTGCTTAATCGCACTCGGCGCTTTTTATTTGGGCCAGATGGCCGCGATATCGACGGATGCTTCCGGGAAGCGAGGGCCTGAGCTCGCCTTCGCGCAGCAGTGAGGTTGTGGCCAGGCGCCGGTTTTCATTGAGACGCAGGACTTCAACTGTTTGCGCTTCGGGCGAGACCACCCACACTTCGGGAACACCGAGGCTCTCATAATCCTGCAATTTCGCGGCGCGCTCAGAGCGCGTGTTGGCGGGGGAAAGCACTTCCACCACCAGCTCCGGCGCGGAGTGAATGTAGCCGTCTTGCTCGACGACGCGATCGGCATGAAAGACCGCCAAATCCGGCACCCGCAGAGCCAGCGGTTCGCTCCGGACAACCAGTCCGAAGACCGAAGTCACTACGTACGTTGTCTCAGGATTCAATTGGGCTATGAACTGGCGCGCTAATTTCTCGACAACGCGAGTATGGGTCCATTTATTCGGCGCATCTTGACGATCTCGCCATTGACAACCTCCTCCCCGCCTTCCACCTCCGGAAGCGTGAGCCATTCTTCGTATGTAAGCGTTTTGGAACTTGTCGCCATACTGGGAACCCTTTGCCTTTAGTGTACGATGAGCGATGAACTACTCCGAATCAGTCCAATATCTGTACTCGCTCGGCAACGAGGTGCTGACCGCCAAGCTGGGACTCGATCGGATCGGCGCGCTGCTCGAGGCTCTCGGCAATCCACATCGCGCGTGCCGCTGGATTCATGTCGCCGGTACCAACGGCAAAGGTTCCACCAGCGCCATGATCGAGGCCGGACTGCGCGCCGCCGGAATTCGAACGGGCCTCTACATTTCACCGCACTTGATCGAGCCAACCGAGCGAATTCAAATCGCCGGACACCCTGTCAGCCAGGAGCAGTTCGCCGGCGCATTCCAACGCGTGCACGAAACCGCGACGCGCATGGTCGACTCAGGCGCGCTCGACATGCATCCGACGTACTTTGAAACGGTCACCGCGATGGCGTTCCTAACCTTCGCGGCTGAAAAAGCACACACGGTGGTTCTTGAAGTAGGGCTGGGCGGACGTTTGGACGCCACCAATGTCGTCATGCCGGAGCTCTGTGCGATTACGCCGATCGATTTCGATCACCAGATGTTTCTCGGCGACACAATTGAACAGATTGCCGCCGAAAAAGCTGGAATCCTGAAGCCGGGCGTGCCTGCTGTCTTTGCCGAGCAGCGGCCGGAAGCCGAAGCTGTGTTGCGAGCGCACGCGGGAGGGCCGTACACGTTGTCGCGCGACTGGGCCATCACGGATCTTGCGATGGACTCTCGCGGCAGCCGTTTTTGTTGGCGCGGCCTGCCGATCGCCTGCCCCCTGGCCGGGGAACATCAAGTGGAAAACGCGCGTGTGGCTGCGATTGCGCTTACGGAGCTGGGCGTGTCGCCCCAGGGAATCGCGACCACGCGCTGGCCAGCCCGGCTGGAACATGTTTCCGAGCAGCCAGAGATCCTGATCGATGGCGCCCATAACCCGGCGGGGATTCGCGCGCTGGTCAACTATATCCGCCGCTTTTACCTAGGACGCCGCCGCATCTGGATTTTGTATGGCGCGCTGCGCGACAAAGCCGTCGGCGAGATGGCGTCGATTCTATTTCCGCTGGCCGATCGCCTGATCCTGACAGCGCCGGACAATGCGCGTGCGATGCCGCCGGAAGACATTGTGGCGCCGGGCGCTGAAATCACACACTCCGTCGCGGAGGCCATTACGCTGCTTGCGGGCGCCGCCCCCGACGACGTTATTTTCATCACCGGGTCGCTCTATTTGGCCGGCGAAGCGCGGGCGGTGCTCGTAAAATAGAAGCAGTGTCATTTCTTCGAGCGTACGTCATCACCGCCCCGCTGATTGTCCTCGCCACGATCGGCTACGGTCTGGTGAGCCTCGCGATTTCGCTATTTGAATCGAGCGGGCGCAGGCAAATCGGGGTGGCGCGCGCTTGGGCGCG
>Ga0302324_100004178_pt1 | contig 32110 bp, 28 predicted proteins | sample Palsa_T0_1_FD_201949 | JGI IMG/M metagenome (GOLD analysis project Ga0302324, IMG submission 201949) | Peat permafrost microbial communities from Stordalen Mire near Abisko, Sweden - Palsa_T0_1 | ecosystem: Environmental > Terrestrial > Soil > Palsa > Peat permafrost | place: Sweden: Abisko... | reverse complement strand
ATTGGCTCTTGGCACGGCTCGCCTGCTCGGCCGCAATCATCGCCTTGGTCAACTCCTCTTGCGACCTTGCATACCTCACCTGCAATATCGCTGCTCGCACTCCATAGATCGCAACCGCCGCCGAAATGCAGACAAATCCCAACCATGAGTGCTCCGGCGCAATCTTAACTCCCATAAGTGTGATCGCCAGCGTGAATAATACCGGGCTGAGGTTATCGATCAGCAGTCCCACGCTCCGCTGGCCGCTGCTCCGTTCACCCTTGTCCCCATGGGTCTTGTGTTGCAAGGCAAACGAGCCTGAGAGAGCCAGGTAGGGGACGCACCACGCGGCGTCTTGCGGTCCGTCACGCCAGCCGCCCTTCAGTTCGAGGTAGCCCAGGATAAGCGCAACTGTCCCATTGACCCACAGATAGAGGGAGAGGGTGCGATAAAAGCGCCTTCTTGCCGGGCTCGGATTGGAAAGGAACCGTAGGGTCACCGCCCCCACCAGAATCAGATTCTCTGTATTGTTCAAGTACATGAGATTGATCGCTGAGATCCCTTTGGGCCCGGCATGCGAGGGCAGTACCGAGAACAGCTGCAAGTAAGCGAGCATGGTCGCGATCAGCGCTTGCGCCCCATCCAGCCATGCGAAAATCTTCAGGCCGGCATCTGTACCTCTGGAGCAGATAGCCAGCATGACAGGAATGGCGTACGCAAAAAAGAAGAAGTCGAAGTGGAAGGCATGGGTCTGCGTGTGTATGTTCGTCGCGAAGTCGTAGTACGTCAGTCCAACTTGACCCACCACGGCGAGCAGCAAACCGCACGCGAACAAAAGCCACAAAGGCCTGGTCTCTGGAGAGTCGCTGTAAGCGCCAAGCAGACACGCCACAAATCCGAGAAGCGGATACATAAGAACGAACAGGTTCGAAGGCAACGTCGCCAGCGGATCAAAGACGAGCAGAGTCGCGTGAGCGGCCATCAGGATCACACCCGCCGCAAAGAGTGTGCGAGCCGTACCCGGCACCCCCTTCACCACTGCATACCCCGCAAAAGTTCATCCACCGGGAGCCGCCGGCCGCTTGGGCGCCGAGCAGAAGAGGGCCCGTCCTTATGTCAGACTTATCGGCGCACTGAGCGGAGCAGGCCAGTCATCCCTTGTTTGCAGCGAAACAGGACATTGTTCGGAAGCTACGATCTCCAGACTTTGGGTGGGTGGCCCAGGTCTCGCTTTTGAGACCTGGGTGTTCCGGCCTTCTCAGCTCCAGGACCAGGCGTGCCCACAATACTATGTGCATAAGCGATACGCCTTACCGTGCCAAATCTGATTCCTTGGTATAGAACTCTGAATAGCCCCGTGCCCAATTTCGAGAAAACCCGAACCGAATTCCAGGAGATACTCGCCAAGCCCATTCGCGAACTCGGGCTCAAACTCGAGGGTTCTCCCCTGGAACGATTCGTTCAGCAGCTTTATCGCGAACTCGAAGCCAAGGGCATCCACAAGTTCCGCCCGCTTTGTTATCTCACCGATGAATGGGGATGCCCCTCTGGCGAGCCCGTCATCGGCGTTCCGTTCTATCTAGCCAACCCGGACCTGGCACAGCTTGAGCGCGATATGAACGACCTGGAAGACGCCCACGAAATCATGATGTACATGCGTCATGAGGCCGGACACGCATTGAATTACGCCTACCAGCTATACAAGTCAGCTGAGTGGCGCGATCTCTTCGGTCCATTTCGCCGCGCCTATCGCGATAATTACCGTCCCATACCGTTCTCGCGCGAGTTTGTTCGCCATATGGCCGGATGGTACGCGCAGAAGCATCCGGATGAAGATTTTGCAGAAACCTTTGCCGTCTGGCTCACGCCTCGCTCGCAATGGAGAAAGCGCTACCAGGGCTGGGGTGCGCTCCAGAAGCTCCAATACGTCGATCGCATGGCGCGAAAAGTCGGAGAGGTGGAACCCATCCGGCGTCGCGGCCGCACCGACATCACCGTCGATGAGATGGAATCCACGGTCGGCGAGTTCTATCGTCTCAGCCTGCCGGAGGAGGTTCCGGTGCAGGAACTCGCGCTGGATGCCGACCTGGTGGACATCTTCAATATCTCCCCCAAGCGGCGTAAAGGCGTGCGACCCGCCCAGGAGATGTTGCGTCAGCATCGCAAGACCATCGTCGACAAGGTTGCCTATTGGAGCGGCGTGCAACGTCCGATCGTCCACCGGCTAGTGGAAGCCATCTGCAAGCGTGTTGAGGACCTCGGTCTGCGTGTGGACGTTCGTCGCGAGTCCGAGTACCTCACCGAGTTCACGGTGTACACCACCGCACTCTCAATGAATTACCTGATCCGTGGGAAGTTCATTCATCCCTAAGGCGTGCCGGCAGCTGCCGTCACTCCGATTGGAGGTCGCATGACTGGAGCCAAGTTGAAAGTCACCGTTCTGTACGACTTGTGGGAAGAAGAACCTGCTGAAGTGCAGGAAGAAGTTCCTGCACCGCGCAAGCGCAAGGGGCAAACGAAACGCAAGAAGAAGCCGGTAAAGCACGACCGCGAAGAGATCTTCGAAGCCTTGGAGAAGCTCGGTCATGAGCCGTCGTATTACGTTCTCAACGGCCGCCCGCAAACATTGCTCGGACTCGCCAAATGTGGCGCCGATCTCATTTTCAATCTCACGGAATCCTACGCCGGCGATGACACCAAGGAGATGCAGGTCACTGCCTTCCTGGACATGCTCGATATCCCTTACACCGGCGCGGGACCGCACGCGAACATTCTTGCCCAGGATAAATCGATCGCCAAGAAGATGTTCGCTTTTTACGGCATTCAGTCGCCCTACTTCGCGACCGCCTATCGCGGCACCATCGACCACGCACATGACATCTCGTTTCCTCTCATCGTGAAACCCACCTCTGAAGATGGATCCATCGGCATCGATGCCGCTGCCGTAGTTACCAGCGTCAAGGAGTTGATGGAGCGCATCTCCTACATACAGACGGAGTTCGATTCTCCTGCGTTGATCGAGGAGTACATCGAAGGACGCGAGATCTACGCCGCCATCCTCGGCAATAACGAGAACGCATATGCTCTTCCGCTGGTGGAACTTGATCTTTCCAAGCTTCCCAAGGGCGTGCCCAGGATCGCCAGCCAGGAAGTGAAATTCGAAAAAGACACGGAAGCCTACAAACTGACCAAATCAGCGATCGCCGAAGACCTCGATGAAGAAACCGTAACCAAGCTCACCGAGATCGCGATCAAAGCCTATCGCGCCGTCAGGCTCCGCGATTATGGACGCATTGACATGCGCATTTCGAGCAAGGGCGAGGTTTATGTCATCGAAGCGAATCCCAATCCATGGCTCTCGAGCGCGCAGGAGTTTTTCATGGCCGCGAAGAAATCCGGCCTCTCCTATACCCAAATGATCGGGGAGATCGTGGACCTTGCCATGGCTCGGCACGCGTGAAGATGACGAAAAGGTCCACCGGCGATCGGCGACAGGCTCCAGACAGGAATTTCAATTTACGACGCTTCCTCAATTTGCGAGTCCGTCAGCGTTTGTCCCTCTTCGTTGTTGTAGGCGTTGTCCTCACTCCAATACAGCAAGGTGTGTTTAAGCTCCATCCTTTCCGCGACTGCGAAAATATGCGTTCGCTTCGGGACGCAAGAGAAGAAAGGCAAACAGCACAAAGATCAAGCCGTGCACCGCTACCTTTTGCCACGAATCGAGGAAGCTGATGGCGACATGGAAGGCGATCCAGGCCAACGCCAGCCACCGCGCCCAGTTGCTGCCGCGGAGTATGAATACACCGCTGACAATCGCGATGATGCGCACCAGCGAAATCCAGACCAGCTCGGACGGAAGGGCGTGCGACTGCTTGAAGTCGATTGCGTGGAAAGCAAGGGCGGCCACACCCGTAGCGATGAGTATGCAACCGGGAATGGTGACCGTGATTGGACGCTTGTTCATGATCTGAATCTCTCCTCGACCGGTCGCATGCTATTCGAGGACCTTTCCACGAATTTTCCTGCCCCAACTCAAGGCTTTTATGCCTGTCTCAGCGGTGTCCACAAGCCCTACAAAAACCTTCTCCAAACTCTACTGCTGACCGAGATCGCAGCCCAGAGAGAAGCGCAAGGCGGCGCAGATTTCCTTCATGCGAACAGAATTCAGCCGGCTCACGCGTTTCCCCAGTCGATCCTGAGAAACCGTGATTGTGTTGTGCAGATTCACCGCGCAGGGCGCCTTCATGCCATCGTCCTCCCCTAACACCACTTCGGACGGCACTCCTCGGATAGTGGACGTTATGGGCGCGACACTCACCGTCGACAAATAGGAAATGGAGCTGTCGCGTGTGAGCACCACCACCGGCCTCTTCTTGTCAGGCGTAGGAAAGCCGTAAAGCCGGACATCTCCTCGCGCTATTCCGCCGGCCACGTTGCCTCTGCCTCCCAAGGAGCGGATTCATCACGTGTTTGAGCCTGCTTCTCATAACCGTTCCGATCGCGCTCTTCACTAGTGCGCACCTCCAGTCTTTTGAGGTGTTCCCGCAGGGCTTCCCGCACCAGTGCAGAGCGGTTTTGTTTCATTTTCCGTGCGGCGCGATCTGTGGCTTGCAGAAGACCTTTGTCGAGTACAACCTGGATCGTTTCCATGTGTGGATTCTACTCCACACTATAATCCACACCGGCAATCTTGGCGTCTGGGCCTGCAAACCAGCTAAGAAGATGAAAACGCCGGACGAATAGTGAGTGGGTGGGTGGCCCAGGTCTCGCTTTTGAGACCTGGGTGTTCCGGCCGATTCGACAGGTGAACCCCGCTGCTTCAGTCTTCGCGCAGCAGGATCAGCGGATTGACCGAAAGCGCGCGTTGCGCTGGAATCCAAGTCGCCACCAGCCCCAGCAGGGCCATCGCCATCACCACGCCGGCAAGCACCAGCGGGTCGCGGGGCGTTGCCTGGTAGACGATGTAGGCGAGCACGCGCGTGGCGAGAAGTCCGAGGACCAGCCCGGCGGCCGATCCAATCGCCAGCAATTTGAAGGCACGCCCCAGCGCGGCCTGCAACACTTCCTTTCGCTGTGCGCCGAGTGCCATGCGAATGCCCAACTCGCGCAGCCGCTTGCTCACGGAGAAGGCAGCCATCCCGAAAATGCCGGTAATCGACAGCATCGCGCCCATCACTCCGAGCACGCCCAGCGACGCTGTGGCCATGCGCGAAGCAAACAGCGCCCCACTCATCTCTTCGTTCCATGTCTGGATAAACGCAGGCAATCCGGAGTCGAGGTCGCGTAGCGTGCTGCGGATGGCTGCGGCCAGTTGCTGCGGATCGCTCCCTGAACGAACCACCAGGCAGGTGTCGCTCGCGGGGAATTGCGCGATAGGAAGAAACATCGCCGGTTGCGGCTTTTCAGCCAGGTTGGCTGTATATTTTCCATCTTCAACGATACCGGCAACCTGAATGAGGGTTCCGTCAGAAATCTTGAAATCTGCGCCGATCGCCTGGGAACGGTTGGCAAAGATTCTACGGGCAAACTCACGGTTCACCAGAGCGACACGCGGCGCATGCGCGTCGTCGTGCCAATTGAAGTTTCGCCCCGCGAGTAAGACGGTCTTCGCGGCCTGGAGGTATTCGGGAGAGATTCGATATTCGATTGCCTGTGCCATGGCGTTTGGCGGCCGCATGTCTGTCGCCCGGTCGCTGAACACATACGAGATGGCCCAACCCATGTGCAAGGGCGGGGTATCCACCAGCCCGACCGAGGTCACGCCGGGAATCGCCTGCACCGCACCCATCATGCGCTTCTGCATGGCGGGCATCTGGTCCAGCGGGTAACCGGCCATGGCAAGATCCGTATTCACCAGCAGCGTATGCTGCGGCTCGAATCCAAAATTGGTGTGCAGCGACCGGGCCAGGCCGCGCACCGCCACCAAAGAAGAAGTAACCAGCACTGCGCAGATGGCAATTTGCAACACCAGCAACAGGTCCCGGACGGTCAACCTCCGCCCAATCCTGGCGCTCGAACCCGCTTTGACGATCTCGTAAGGGTTCGATTGCAGCACCTGGCGCACCGGGACAATGCCGAAAAGCAAACCGCTCACCAGGGCAAGCAGCAAAGCAAAGAGGTATACGCTGGCGTCTGGGTGGACCGGGATGTTCATGGGGAACTGCGGAAATGCCTGCCACACACTCAGGCGGTGCAACAGCACAACACTCGCGACCAGTCCTGCTGCCCCGCCGGCAACGGAAATCAGAAGGGCCTCGGTCAACAGCTGGCGCAGGATGCGGGTGCGGGTCGAGCCCAGCGCCAGGCGCAGAGCAACTTCCCGGCTGCGGTCAGCGGCACGTGCGGCAAACAGGCTGCCCAGATTGGCGCACGCGGCCAGCAGGATCAACCCTGCCAGCACCATCAGCCCGGCCAGAAAGGCTCGCATCGCGGGAGCAAAGAAGTCGCCGTGCAAGCCGGGGCGCACCAGCGAAAAGGTCGATTGGCTATCGTCTTTGGGGTAGGCCTTCTCCAGGTAAGAGCCAACAGAATTAAGATCTGCGGTCGCCTGTGCCTGCGTCACTCCCGGCTTGAGATGCCCGAGGACCTCAAACACCCACCGTGTTCCGCGCGCATTCAGGAAGCTTCTCCCATCGATTTGCTCGCCGTTGACCATGGGCACAAAGAAATCGGGCAAGAAAAATAACAACGTCCCGTGAAATTCAGGTGGGGCGACACCGAGGATGGTGAAGGGATGCTTGTTGAGCAGAACAGAGCGCCCAACCACAGCGCGGTCGTCTTGGAAATGGCTGTGCCAATACGCATAGGAGAGCACGATATACGGAGCGCTATTGGGCCCATGCTCGTCCGACGAGTGAATCAGCCGGCCCAAATACGGACGAATGCCTAACACGTCGAAGTAGTTCCCGCTCACCTGGTAGAGCCACGCGTGCGATGGGTCTTTCCCGGTATCAATGCCGGCCTGCGAGATGGTATAAGCCGCCAGCCCATCGAAGCTGCGGTTACGGTCGCGCAGGTCCAGATAGTCGGGATACGACTGGACGATGTAGGTGTCGTTGCCGCGCTGGAGTGCGTATAGGCTTTGCCCTTGCGGCACATTCAGCGGTCGCAGAAAAAGTGCATTCAACATGGCAAACACCACTGCGTTGGCGCCGATGGCCAACGCCAGTGTCACCACTGCAGCAAACGCGAATCCGGGAGAACGGCGAAATTGACGCAAGGCAAACCGGACATCCGCAGCGATCGATTCCAGCGTGGGCCATTGCCACACTTCGCGGCTGCGTTCCTCAAGCAGCGTCCGGTTGCCGAAAGCTCGCCCTGCTGTCCGCTTTGCTTCCGTGGCACTCATGCCTTCGCGCATCAGCTGCTCGGTTCGCTCTTCAAGGTGCAGGCGAATCTCCTCAGAGAGTTCGTTATAAAGCTTGCGACGGCGGAACATCTGCGGAATCCAGTTCATTGGAAATCCCTTTCAACCGGCCGCTTCAGCTGGTTGTGGCTTCGCCCGGGTTCAAGACCAGCGAGATACCTTCAAACATGCGCTCGAAGCTGGAAATATGCTGCTCCAGGCGCCGAAGACCCGAAGCCGTGATGTGGTAGGTTCTCACCCGGCGATTGGTCGAGGAGAGTCCCCACTCCGCTTTCACCAGCTTTGCTTTCAGCAGCCGCTGCAGCGCCGGGTAGAGCGAACCCTCTTCCACCTGCAGCAGGTTGTTGGATCGCTGCTGGATGTGCTGGACCAGCGCGTATCCATGCGCCGGCTGGCGGCGAATTGACTGCAGGATCATCATCTCGAGCGCGCCGGGAAACAAGTCGCGTGTATTGGTTTCCGTCATAGGCATGTTCACTACATGCCTAGACTAAACAGGTATGGAGCGATTGTCAAGACGGAATTGAGCGCAAGGGTCCCTATGGGAAGGTGACATGAAAATTCGATGGCCTCAGCACATCCGGCTGCACCATGCCGCCATGGTCCGGCCGCGAAGTTTGGTGGCGAACGCTGTCCGACCAGATCCACAAGGTTCTATTCGGATCCCGAGCGGAGTCGATTCAGTGAACGAGGAGTTGGTCTAAGCTGATTTTCTGGAACAGCACTGTCGTGTCTCCGTCCTGAGATGCGGACGCGTCCCGGGGACGGGCGCGCAACAGAAAGTCTCCCTGAGAGGGCAACCCGTAGCTCTCATCGGCGACATACAGGGCGCTCGAACCGCCGCCGGCAAATTCGAATTCGACGTCAATCCCTTGGCGGGATGTCATGCTTGTATACCGCTGCCAGCCGCCCATTGCGGCAACATCTTCGGAACCTAACAGTGGGACAGCGACCCCTTCAAAGCGGATGAACTGTATCTTCGCCGCAGGAGGGAAGTAAAGGCTGATGAGGCCGGCGTTTCGCGGTGATCGCATTTTTGCGTGAACGAAAAGAGCCCCGCTTGCTCCATCTGCGCGGATCACCTGCATTTCGGGCAGCGGTAAAGCCAAGTTGGGCGCGGACGCAGCATAGAGCGGGTAGCCAGCCGGAAGCCAAGGCAGCAATTGAGCCGGTTCCGTCACCTTCTGGAACGCCGCCGCCGCAAACAATGGTTGCACCCGCGCACGACTTCTCTGGCGGATGGCAAACACCCAGTGGGGACTGGCTGCGGTCGAATCCTGCACAAACATCAGATTGAGCGGAAACGGCGAGCTTTCCGAATACCGGGGCATAAAGAACGCGACGACCGCAAAGACAAGAGCCGTTATGCCGGCAATCACACCGGTGTGCAAAAGGGCTCGCTTGCGTCCCCAAAGCAGTGGTAATACCAGCATCAGCAAAGCGGTCAGCACCACCGCAGAGATGGGTAGCGCGACTTTACCCAGGCCCTGGTAGAAGATTCGCAACAAGGGAAGCCAAAAAGCCGTTGCGACCGCCGCGCCAACGGTGACGGCGATCTCAGCCGCATGCGATGGAGCAAAGCCCGGCCACGAGATCAGGACAAAACAAGCAGTGCCCGCAAGAGCGGGAAGCAAAAAAAGATAACTCCCGCCCGGTAACAAGAAATAGAAAGCTATGGCGAGCGTCGTCCACACCAACCACTCACCAAGCAAGAATCCCCAAAAGCCCGACCGCCCCGAGATCCACCCAAACAAAAATGCGCAGATCGCCCCAACCGACGACCCATAGGCGATCGAGAGAGGAGCAAGGTGGGCGGGAAAGTCTGGTGGACTAAGAGCTCCCGGGATCAAAACCTGCAACAAGCCAAAGCCCCACACAGCTGCGGCAGACATGGCGCCCACCACCGCAAGCATGCCCCAAACGATGGATCGGGTCACGTTCTCTACTCGCATTGCCCGCACAATGGCCGCTACCTGAAGCACCACTAACACCAGGACAAGTGACCGCGTCACGCCCTTCGGCCACCAGACCATTTTGCCAAACACGTCGAAGAAGACGGCGTCAGCGCTGAAATTCTCTTCCGGCGGATGGTTGGCCAAGGCTTGAACGAGACCCAGGGCAACCTCTCCCTGTTGCTGCACAGTGGCTGAACTGGTGTGCGACACCACATCACCTGCGCGGTGATAGAACGGCGTGCCGCCAACGAACGCGAGGTTATAGCCTTCCTTTCCATGCTCACGATAGATGGTGAAATTGGTATCGCTGGGCAGGGTCTTATATAGGCTGTACATCAACGAGTTAGAAACTGGATGCGGGGCGGCCTGAGCATAAAGCTGGATCAAGCCTGCATTGTGTGCACTTGTTTCAAACATCAAACTCGGCCCGCATACGCCACGCGCTTCCAGGTTCACCACCCAGCGGACATTTTTGGCAAACCTGCTATGTTCGACAAACGCCGTTGCCCCCAGCATCGACTGCTCCTCCCCGTCATCGAAGAGAAGCAGAATCGGATGACGATGGATCGCCTGTGTCTTTAGCAGACGAGCGATTTCCAGCAGAATCGCGACCCCACTCCCGTCGTCCGCGGCCCCTGGGCCCGCTCCGACGGAGTCGTAGTGCGCATCTAATAACACCGCCGGCGAAGTAATCTCGCCCGGAATCTGAACGACCAGGTTGCGTGCCGTGCCGCAGTTCCCGGAAGAGCTGCACACGTACACAGCTTGCTCCTCCGGCATGTACCCCATCGCCTTCAGATCGGCCTCAATGCGCCACAAAACCTCAGCGTTCCTGACCGATCCCATCGGATGTGGTGCATTTCCCTGCAGAAGCACCTCAAGCGTGCTGATTGCGCGTGTCGCTGAAAACTGCCCCGGCTCCGATTTCGCCGCCTGTGGGCTCTCTGCCGTCCATGCCCAGACACCGACAGCCACAATCACTGCACTACACAGGACGAACCAGGGTCCCCGCACGATGGCTGGCTGGCCGACGATCGCTGAGTTCGGCGTGGGAACGTCCCTTCTCACGCATGAGTGTACGCTAAGCCGACTTTCGCAGTTAGAAGCAAGGATACGGCAAATAGCTCTCAAACAACACGTTAGACCCCTCGCGTTTCCTCAACAGCAGCTCTCGACCCCGCATTTCGTTTTTGCAGTCGCTGTAGCGGTTGCCGTTGCTTTTTAGTTGTCATCCTTCGCCAAGCGGAGGATCTGCTTTGCCTTTTGCTGTTGTCGTTGCTCTTGCTATTGGGAGTGAGCGTGGGGCTGCAGAGCGTATGTGAGAACTCGGTTCTGGAAGGGCACGGCTTCAGCCGTGCCGTAAATAACATGGCTCTACCCGGCTTTAGCCGCTGAGGTACGTTTTTTCTATCCTCTAAATTCTCTCGTGCGCTGATGAAAAGATGCCCTCTGCAGCCCTCCAAAAATATCCCAAAATAAATCGCCCCACCCTGTCGATTTCCCCACACCTCCTTCGACGTATCAATAGAGCGAGCAAATATGCTCTAACAAACAAAAGGAGAAGCAATGCGATTTCTATGCATCTACAAGCCCGCCCAAGCCGAGGGTGCCCCACCCACCCCAGAGATGATGGAAACCATGGGCAAGTTCATCGAGCAGTCCTTTAAAGAAGGCTTCCTGCTCTCCACCGAAGGCTGCCTCCCCTCTGCCCTTGGCGCGCGCGTCCGCTCCACCGGCGGCAGCTACACTGTCACCGACGGCCCCTTCACCGAGTCCAAAGAGATCGTCGGCGGCTTCGCCGTTATCCAGGCCAAATCCAAAGAAGAGGCCATCGAATTCTCCAAGCGCTTCCTAAAAGTAGCGGGCGACGGCGAGACCGAGGTCCGCCAGCTCTACGACCAGCCCGCAAAATAGCCCAGCCAGCCCTCGCCGCCGAATAAGCCGCGACACTTCAACCATTCATCCCAACTCAAAGAGGACAAAGAAAATGCGATTCATGGTCATCGTCAAAGCAACCCCAGAGTCAGAAAAAGAAGGCGCCCTCCCCGATCCACAACTCTTGCTCGACATGGGCAAGTACAACGAAGAGCTCATCAAGGCGGGCGTCCTGCTCGCAGCCGACGGCCTGCACCCCAGCTCCAAAGGCGCACGCGTCAAATTCTCCGGCAAGTCCCGCACCGTCACCGACGGCCCCTTCAGCGAAACCAAGGAGCTCGTCGCCGGCTTCTGGCTCTGGCAGGTCAAGTCCCTGGAAGAGGCCATCGAGTGGGTCAAGCGCTGCCCCAACCCCCACGCCGGCGACTCTGAAATCGAAATCCGCCAGGTCTTTGAGATGGAAGACTTCGCCCCCGTCCTGTCCCAAGAACAGATCCAGCACAAAGAACGCGGCCGCGCTCAGCTAGTCGGCCAGGCAAAGAAGTAACCCCACTTGCACGGAAGGATCGAAGCTGGTGTGATCGGTAGCAGTGTCCGCTACCGATCACCACCGCACCATCGAAGCCGTCTGGCGCATCGAGTCCGCCCGCGTCATCGCCGGCCTAACCCGCCTCACCCGCGACCTCGGCCTGGCCGAAGACCTCGCCCAGGAGGCCCTCCTGGCCGCCCTCGAACAGTGGCCGCAATCCGGCGTTCCCGAAAATCCCGGCGCCTGGCTCACCGCCACCGGCAAGCGCCGCGCCATCGATCTCTTCCGCCGCAACGCCGTCGCCGAGCGCAAACACCAAGACCTTGCCCGCGACCTGGCCACACTCGAGCAGACCGTGCCCGACCTCAACTCCACTCTCGACGACCCCATCGGCGACGACCTCCTCCGCCTCGTCTTCATCTCCTGCCACCCCATCCTCTCCACCGATTCCCGCGCCGCCCTCGCCCTTCGCCTCCTGGGCGGCCTTACTATCCCCGAGATCGCCCGCGCCTTCCTCACCCCCGAACCCACCATTGCCCAGCGCATTGTCCGCGCCAAACGCATCCTCGCTGAAAAACACATCCCCTTCGAAGTCCCCCGAGGCCCCGAGCTAGCCGCCCGCCTCTCCTCCGTCCTCGAGGTCATCTACCTCATCTTCAACGAGGGCTACTCCGCCACCGCCGGCGACGACCTCATCCGTCCCACCCTCTGCCAAGACGCCCTCCGCCTCGGCCGCATCCTCGCCGAACTCACCCCCAACGAACCCGAGGTCCACGGCCTCGTAGCCCTCATGGAGATCCAGGCCTCGCGCACCCGAGCCCGCGTCAGCCCCACCGGGGAACCCATCCTGCTGCTCGAACAAAACCGAGCGCACTGGGATCTCCTCCTCATCCACCGCGGCCTCAGCGCCATCGACCGCGCCCACAAGATCGGCAAACCCCGAGGCCCCTACCTGCTGCAAGCCGAGATAGCCGCATGCCACGCCCGAGCCCGCACCCCCGAAGAGACTGACTGGCCCCGCATCGTATCGCTCTACACCGAACTAGCCGACCTGAGCCCATCCCCGGTCATCGAGCTCAACCGAGCCGTAGCCGTCTCCATGGTCCACGGCCCTCAGGCCGCCCTTGACCTCGTAGAAGCCCTTGCCACTGACCCATCCCTTGACCGCTACCACCTTCTGCCCAGCGTCCGCGCCGACCTCCTGCTCAAACTAAACCGCCCCACCGAAGCCCGCCACCACTTCGAACAAGCCGCCGCCCTAACCCAAAACACCCGCGAACGCGCCCTCCTCCTAAGCCGCGCCGCCGCCTGCCAAACCAAGTAAGACTACTTCCAACCTAGAAATTGTCATCCTTCGCCGTAGGCGGAGGACCTGGTTCTGGAATCTACCAACTGCCTGTTTAGCCCCTGAGGGCTCAGCACGGCCGATCCCCTCGAACTGGCAACAGCTTTGATCGGTTCCAATCCGTTGGGTGCCAGCCCCGGACTTCAGTCCGGGGGAGCGGGTTTTAAACCCGCGTGAACGCGGGGTAAAAGAATCTTAGGGCTTTAGCCCTGGTGGCTGCTTCTCAAGCGGCTGCGAGTTTTGTTGTATCAGGGCACGAGTTTAGTCGGGCCGTAAATGAGAATATGTCTGGCTTTAGCCCCTGAGGTAGGTCTTTCTGCTCCGGTAGTGGAGAGATCTCTGTGCGGATGCTCTTTCTTGGGAATGTGTTTTTCGAACGAGCCAAGCGTGGCAGAAGGATACCCAGCCTCACCCCGAGGTACACGGTCTTTGCGTGCCCGGGGTGGAAAGAATGGCCGCACATAACTGATCCCACCGGATCATAGGTATTAGCAAAAATGCGTTACCCTGTGCTTTCATTTTCGACGAAGCACGCGGCTTGGGGAGATATGGGGAGAAGGGGGCATGAGATCTATCGTCGTCTGCTTTTTCATCCGAAATCCTTGCAGGAGAGATAGCGAAAAGCAGAGAGGCTAAATGGCTACACGATCCTACACGATCCACACGATACGTATTCACCCAAGTTCCTCGGCGGGGGCGAAGCAGATCGGTTGAGTTTGCGGCAATAGGTATGCTGTCGGATAACCAGGGCCTCTCAGACGGCTGTTCTGTGAGAAGCCAGCCACGCAGCCTATAATCCGCTTTATGAACAAGGCTGAAATAGCGGTGAAGATCGTCCCAAGCGACGACGAGGCCTACACTGTGGTGTGCGTTGGCGAACAGGTCTGGCGGAAAAAGTATCCGTCCATGGCTACCGCAACCAGCGAGGCATTAGAGTTGCAGATCTTGGCGCCGAGCGATAAAGGACTTGCGGATATGTCTCAACCCGTGCCGACCTATGCGCAAGGGTTTACTTCACCCTCGGTGGAAGTCGACCTCGATGAACTCATCAAGCGGGGCTTCCTGTTGGATGCCTGAGCCAAAGGTCTACGAATTCTGCAAGCTGCTCTGAGTCACTTTCGCTGGGAAGTGGAGGAGGTTCACCAATCATTTCAGCAGTTGCGACAAAACGCCTCGCGTCAGGATTTCGTCATAAGCCGAAATCAAGATCTGATTGTCTTGTATCCGGGCGCGGTCTAGCTGGCCGGCCGTCACCAATCGCCGGGAAACCCGGGGACGGGACGGGAAGTTTACCTCATCACTTTTGGATCGCCTGGATTCGCCACACATGAGAGCTTGACCGATACCATGCGACATGGACGCACCCCACGACCGCCGATTCCGGCCAGACCAACAAAAGCGGGGTTTTACTGCTCGCAAGGCGAGTTGCTTTGGAGATATGACGGTCTGCCACTCGGTTTACTCAGCTTGTGCTAGACTTCGCAGCATGCCACTCATCGTTATTCTCGTGATCCTTTTGCTCCTTTTCGGCGGCGGCGGATACTATATGGGCCCGGGCCTCGGCTACTACGGCGGGGGTGGCCTCAGCCTCGTTCTGCTCATCGTTATTCTCTTCTTGCTCTTTGGGAGGGGCCGTGGGCGGCTCTAGGGACTCAGTCCATCCGTCAGTGGACCTTCTCCAACCCGGACAGAGGCGGGACAAGGCGGCAGAGGCGGGACAGGCAGAGGCGGGACAGACGGAGGCGGGACGACGGAGGCGGGACAGACGGAACGTAACCGTCACAGTGTCGTGCCAGGTCATTGTTCGTTCGGACGCGTGAACGCTCCCTCCAGACCGTCCGTACCTTAAGGTAGCCATTCTTACTCCACTTGCCGAAGATCGATTCCCAGCTGCTGACACTTCTTGTATAAGTGGCTTCGTTCGAGTCCCAGCGCTTTTGCCGTGTTGGTTACGTGGTGATGATTGCGCACCAATTCCGCCAAGACAGTTTCGCGTTCAAAATGGGCCACGCGCTCTGACAAAGGCCCGCGCAAAAAGAATGAAGACGCAGTGTCGCCTGCTACTCTTTTTGCATTCGGCAACGCTAGCTCAACCGTGCCGGCGTCTACTTCCCCTTCAGCCAGCAGCAGAAGCCTCTCGACGACATTACGTAATTCGCGGATGTTGCCCGGCCATGCGTACTGCTCCAAAGCCTCGATCGCCTGGGGAGCAAACCGCAGCGGTTTCCAGCCGTTTTGTGCGCACACCTGGCGCGCAAAATGCTCTACCAGCGCTGGGATATCTTCCTGTCGCTCGCGCAGTGCGGGAAGCACGATCGGGAACACATGAATGCGATGGTACAAATCACGGCGGAAGGCGCCCTGCTTTGCCAGCTCCTCCAGGTCTCTGTGGGTCGCCACCACAATGCGAACGTTCACTGGAATGGGCTTGTCGCCGCCAATGCGTTCCACTTCTGATTCCTCCAGCACGCGCAGCAGTTTGGCTTGCATAGCCAAGGGCATGTCGCCGATTTCGTCGAGAAACAGCGTGCCCCGGTGAGCCTGTTCGAACTTACCGATGTGCCTCACTGCAGCACCGGTGAAAGATCCCTTCTCGTGGCCAAAAAGCTCCGATTCGATCAGCTCCGTGGGGACGGCTGCACAGTTCAGGGTAACGAACGCGCCACCAGCGCGAGCACTCTTCTCGTGCAATGTGCGCGCAACCAATTCCTTGCCCGTTCCCGTTTCGCCATAAATGCAAACCCGGGTTTCGCTCGCCGCAACGCGTTCCATTTGCGTCATCACGCGCTCCATCGTCTTACCAGAGAATACGATCTCGTGTTTGCCGATGCGCCTGCGCAGCTCCGTGTTCTCAATTTCCAGGCGTTTCAACTTCAACGCATTCTCGACTGTCAACAGAAGCTTTTCCGTGGAGAGCGGCTTTTCCAGAAAATCGAGCGCGCCCATCCGCGTGGCCTGCACAGCCATCTCTATGTGCGCCTGTCCTGACATCATGACCACGGGTGTCGCCACGCTATTAGCTTTCAAGTCCTGCAACAGGGCAATTCCGTCGCGTTTGGGCATCACAACGTCAGAAAGGATCAGATCGAAAGCGTGCGCTTTTGCCAGCTCCAGCGCCCTTGCCGCGTTGTCGCAAACGGTCGCTTCATGCCCCGCGAGGCGGAATGCACGCGATAACGAAGCCAGCGTGTTCGCTTCATCATCCACGATCAGGATGTCGGCTTTCGAGTTCATGCACGCGCCTCGCTCGCAATCGGCAGGGCTGGCAGCTCAATGACGAACGTCGCGCCGCTGCCCTGGATGCTCTCTACTGTGATGGTTCCATGATGATCGGCGACAACGGACTGCACAATCGCCAGCCCAAGACCGGTGCCATGCTGTTTGGTCGTGTAATAGGGAGTAAACAACCGCTGGCACTCTTCCGGAGTGAGCCCGGTGCCGGTATCGGAGATGCTGATCTGGACCACATCGCCTTTCCTTGCCGCAACCGCCGTCAGAGTGCCGCCATCCGGCATGGCATCGATTGCGTTCAGCACCAGGTTCGAAAGCGCCCGGTGCAACAACTCAGCATCCGCTGATACCATCAATGGATCCGGCGCAATCTGTGTCTTTAACGTAATCGGCTGCTCCCGCTGATCGAGCGTGGGCGAAAATAACACCAAAACACGCTGCATCACTTCGCGCACATCAAGATTCGATTCCTGCGGTTTTGGCATCTTTGAGAAGTCGCTGAAACGGGCAACGATGGTCTTCAGATTCGCGATCTCCGCCATCAGAGTCGCAGCACTCTCCGCAAAAATCTCGTCACACTGTTCTTGTGGAAGGTGCCTGGAACGCACCAGATTCTCGACCGTGAGCTGCAGTGGGAAAAGTGGATTATTCAACTCATGGGCGAGCCGCCGGGCCAATTCCCGCCATGCAGCCACACGCTCTGCCTGAACCAGGCGTTCGCGCTGCTCCACAAGCTGCGACGTCATGCGGTTAAAGCTGTTTGCCAACATCCCCACCTCATCGTGAGAACCTACGCTGACTCGCGTCTCCCAACGGCCATCCGCGACCTCGCCCGCGGCCCGGGCAAGCTGTTCAATCGGACGCGATACGCGCGCCGCGATCCATAGGCTGGCGGCGATGGCGAACAGAATGCCACCGCCGGCAACTCCATAAGCGATTGCCTTGATGTGTTGCTGAACTTCGACCATGCCCCGCCGCGAGTTGGCGACGATCAGCACCGCCATCACCGTGCCATCGGCTGCCTTCAGGGGAATGGCCGTTACATCGACGCTGTCCTCGAGATTTCCGCTGGGGTAGACGACAGCATTCGAATCCTGACCGCTCGCGCGCGATTGATTGATCAGCGATTGGTAGGGCGCTGCGTTGCCTACATTCCCCTTCACGCCCACCAGGCCGTGAGCGTCGAAACCTGCGTTGAAGCTTCGATAGAGAAAGATCTGCGTCCCTGCAAGGGCGGGCAGACTCATAAGGAATTCGCGGTCAAGCCTGGTTCCGCCGACCAGGTATACAGTCTTTTCACCGCCCCGCACCGCGTGAACGGCAAACAATCCGATCTGCGTAGAACCATCCGGGAGGACTTCTTCCTTTAGAAAGGGCATACGGTTCGCGCCGGTGACAGCCGCCTCCTTATAGCCGAATCGTGCCGGCCACTGTGCTGAAGACACAATACTGCCGTCAGAGGACACAATTTCCAGAAAATCCAGTTGGTATTCCTGAGCAAGTGCTGCTGCACGATTGAGATATGGCGCAGGATCGCCTCCGTGCCCCAGATCGAATGCGATCCGCATCAGCGGCTCGCTCCCGGCCATACGATCGAGCGATAGAGCAACAGCATCCGCCCTTCGTTGATATGCTCGTCGAAACTGGCCGACAAAGTCGGCCGTTCGTTCTCTGTCAATCTTTTCGAATACACGGCGCACCCGCAGTGAAACCGTCCAGCCGACGGCTGCCACCGTGACCATGACAGTCAGTGCAACCATTGCCAGCATCTTTTGCCGCAGATTCACTTTGCACCATCGATCGAAACACCCGCAATCATCGGTGTGCCATCTCCGGTCAATCGCAAGTCCCGAACCCGCTCACTGAAGGCCAACGCGCGCGGAAGATATAGCAGCGGGATGGCTTGGTATGTCCTGAGAAAATCCCGCTCCGCCTGGTAAAGCGCATCGGGGTTGCCTGTCTCTTCTGGTATTTTCTGGCCCAAGTCTTCCAATATTTCATCCAGGCCGGCAGCCGCATCTCCCGCTTCCAGGTGAATGCGTTTCAGCACCAGGTCTGCAGTGGGCTGGCTTGAAGCAGGCCTGACCTGCGCGTTCAATCCTGCCTCGCGCAAGTTCAACACGATTCGCTCCGCAACAAGTTGCGTGCTTGCATCCGGATGATCGATGGTAAGAACCAGAGGCGAGGTGCCCGCTCCAGCCCGATAGTTATGCGCGCGCGCTACATCGCGCTCCGTGGGAAAGAGAAATGCATATCCGGTAAGGTCAGCAGGCAGCAGGCTTGCGGTAGGTTCACCTTCCTTCTGAAAAATTACATTGAAGAGCGCGCTTCGATCGACCGCGAGTGCAATCGCCTGTCTTAGCTGATCGTCGTGCAGAGCCCCTTTCGAGGAAACGCTCAAAACCAGCAGGTCGGTGGGGTGAGAGGCAAGAACCATCAAACGATCCTGCACCGCCTGATGAAGCAATTCAGCCGGAACCTCAACCATGTCCGCCCGCCCCACACTCAGGTCCAGCCATTGGTCCCGCAGACTCCGCTTGCCCTCCACCTGAACCGTGTCGACAAAGGGCCTTCCTTGCCAGTAGTCACCATTTGCCGCGAGAGACACCACTCCATTCGTAACCTTGGCGACGCGAAATGGCCCGGTGCCGGATGGCTCTGCGGCATCATGCTGGCGAGCAACCAGGTACATACTGCGGGCCAGCTCGGCCGGCAGCTGCGGCATAGCTGAATCGCCCACAAAAACCAGAGAATTGCCAACCGCAGACAATCCCGTCCACGGACATTGCCTGGCGCAGGATTGCGACAGCGAGACTGCCACGGCCGCGGGTGTCATCGCCGCTCCATCGTGAAACCGTACCCCTGGGCGCAGCCAGAACTGCCAACGATGATTGTCATTTTGCGATTCCCATCGAATGGCTAACCCGGGCAGCAAAACGCCTGAATCATCTAAGCGGGTCAGGCCGTCGAACACAAGTTTACGAGCAATGCCGTCCGGAACCAGCCACGGATCGCCCTGCGTTTCGATCCGGAGAGCGCCGCCGTAGCGCGAACGCGTGCGCGCTACGGCACTCAGCGCAAGGCACACAACCAGACTGCTAATTACAAACGGCCGAAACATTGTAAGCTTCATATTGCACTGGCTGCTCCTTCCGGATAACTACGGTTGCCGTGGCTCCGTCGTTGGTTGGCCACATCGCCATCACCGAACCATCCAAGGGCATCGGACCGCTCACCGGGATCGCTTCCTTCCCTGGAATTTCGTACGCTTTCACACTGTCCGTTGGCGCAGCGCCGGCCGCCGATACAAGCAACAGCGAGCCTTCACCGCAGGTGGAATGGATGCTGACCATGTCGCTCCCCCAGTCTCTCGTGCCCGTTATAGTTCTTGGAACGCCCTTATCGTAGAGGACCACCTGGCCACTGGTTTGGCTGAAGAGTGTCACTGTCCCACCGGATCGCGCATATTCCGCCGCGCTATAGAACGGACCCGGCTCCGTGCCGTAGTCCGGGACCAGCGCCCCGGTGAAATAATTTCGAGTTGGGTTATAAAAGGCGTTCTGCGAAATAATCGGCCATGGGCCACCGCTGTCGGCGCAGGAAACTGCCAATCGTCCATTGCTCTCCGATCCGCCGCAGACCACTCCGGGAACGTAGGCATCGAACAAATGTCCTGAAGCGGCGCTTGTCCCCAGCACAATTCGCCCCCGTGGGTCGCGCGGCAGTGGCCGTGAATGCGCGATGTCGAAAGATTGATCCTTCACCCACGTCCCAGCACTCTGACGATACGTGGTAACCCGCTCCGGCTCCAGGATAACCATCCGGCGCTCATCGCCAACGGAAACAAAATCCACGTCCAGAATGGGCATCTCCTCTGCGAGCAAAAACGTTTTGCGGATGGTGACGCCCGCACTCGATGACGGCGTCGCAGTTGCCGGGAGATCCGTGCTGACCATCACCACTTTCACCTCCGCGCCTTCCTGCACTTCTGCTATCCATAACTCATGTTGCAAATTCTGCGAAAGCGTCACTCGGATCGCTGTCGCAACTTCTGCGCTGCCCGGCGCAGTCACGCCGTAGGACTGCAGATCGCGCTCCAGTGTTCGTCGAATCGCCGCAACCTGATCCGCGGGAATGGAAGAACGATTCTTGATGGTGAGCTTTGCCGGTCCGGGTCCGGCAATCGCGGCGATTTGCTTGGCAAGCTCATCCGCAGGGTTGTCCCAGCTGATCGAAGCACGCGCCGGGACAAGGAGGACCAGGACAAATATCAAGAGAAGTGGCCGTCTATGAGAGATCATTGGCTGCCGCGGATTATAACCCGCATCTGGACTCGCATCTGAACCCTCATGGAGAGAGAGGACTGGCCGCACCGCGCAGTCTGGCCTCCGCCTCTCACCGCGAATGACTGCGGCCGCCGTTTGCCTGCGGGTCTACGCCTTCCTTGCCCGCCGCATTCGCGTCAAAGCCCTTGAACACGTCGTTGGCAAAGAAGAACTTGCCGTCCGAGGGCACCATCATCACCTGAATTTTGTCCGAAAGGCGCTCGGCAATGATCTTGTTGATTAGCAGCGGCGCCTGGTTCAACAGCCTGGCCTCGCCTTGCATGCGCTCAGCATCCGCCGCAGCTGTCACGCGAATCCGGTTCGCTTCCGCGTCGGCCAACAGGTTGCGGCGTTGGAACTCAGCCTTGCTGTCGATAACCTTAGCGTCACCCTCGGCTTCCGCATTCTTGATGGTGGCTTCTTTGCGCGCTTGCGCCTCGAGCCGCGATTGCTCAATCTGTTTCTCTTTCAGCGGCAGTGTAAACTGCATGGCATCGGACTCTCCTTTTGCTTCCATTACCCTGGCTTTTGCGTCGCCTTCGGCTTGTTTGACCTTCCGCGCCGCATCCGCCTCGGCTTCGAGTTCAGCAATGCGTACCTCTTTCTGCTGAATGTCCGTTTGTACCGTGAGCCGGTCGTCTTGTTGTTCTTTCAGCAACAGTTCTTCCAGGCCCTTGGCGTACTCCGGCGGCAATTGAATGTTGCGCAGCATCACCTCTTCCACGATCACACCGTCGGCACTGAGCTTTTTCGTAATGACGGTAGCGGCGCGCTGCCGCACCTCTTCCCGCCTGGTGCTGAAAATCTCACGTACCGTGTAATTCGGCGCAAGCTCGCGCCACGCGCTGGCCACGACCGGGGGAACAATTTCAGACTCGACCGGCTGCGGAAGGTGCAACTGGATGTAATCAAGTTTGCGTGGATCAAGCCGATATCGCACCGTGATTGCCAGCCCCAGGCTGAGGCCTTCCTTCGACTGCACATCCAGGCTGTCAGGCCGCGAGGTCAGGTTGACCTTGGCGCCGTCCTCGACCATCCCCGTAGTGAACAACTTATCGCGCAGATCAAAGGTCTGCAGCTGTTCGACGAGCGGGGTTACAAAGTGGACCCCGGAATAGAGCGTGCCCGGCAAGGTACCACGCGTCTGGCTCACGCGAACGCCGCCCATACCGCTCGGCACAACCACAATGCTGTTGGCGATAAGCAGCGAAACGCATCCGATTGCAATCATCCCGAGAAAAAGCCGCCAACGGAAAGGACGTGGCTGCAGCCTTTCCGCTTCTAGCCCAACCGGCGCGGTCGCATCCTCCAAACGTCGTGCCAGTTGACGACGAAACTGGATCACTAGCCAGAGATCGTAGCCCATCGTTATCAAGGTGGCAGCTATCGACGACCCTGCAACCAGCATCAGTAGGTATTTCAAGGCAAGCATGTGCGTTCCCCCTTCTCTTCTTGCGCCGGGGCGGGTTTCTTAGCCGCGCCCGGCCGCGGAGGGAAGAGCAGTCGTACCAGCCCTCCGAACAGCAACTCTTCACACAACAGCCCGCAGGCCACTGTCAGCACAACCGCCGCTATCGCGCTCAATGCCTCGGCAAATAACTCCACCTTGCACCTCCCTCTGGATGACTCACTGACCAGAAGCGGGATGAACAACAGACTCGGTCCCAAGCGCGATCGCAGCGTCGGAAGTTGCGAAGACTTGCGCCGTCAGGTCGTCCCGCTCCCCAAGGATCAGTACTGTGTCACCCACCCTGGTGTTTGAAAACAGTTCTTCGATATCGGGCCGCGCCATGCGAATGCAACCGTGCGATGCGGCTTTGCCGATCGACTTTGGAACATTCGTTCCGTGAATGCCGTAGCCCTTTTCGCTTAAGCCCATCCAGCGCGTCCCAAGAGGATTGTGCGGTCCCGGCGGCACAACCGAGTTCGCGTGGTAGTAAGTGGGATCGGTAACGCGGTCAACGATAAGAAAGCTGCCCGTCGGACTCGGAGTCGAGTGTGTACCTACGGCGATGGGGTATATCTTCGTCACCGCGCCGTTTTCAACCACTGCCAGCTTGCGATCGGCAATGCTGATCAGAAGCGTGCGTCTGGACTGTGTTTGCGCGTACGAGGAAGCATTCACCAGAAGAAAGATGGTCAGGAACCACGCCGCGAAGGAATTTCGTATGTGTAGGCTGTTTGTCATCGCACACCACGCTCAACTGCATGCGCGATGACACAATGCACCAGAAAGCCCGTTTCTGAGACATTGATAGTAAAAGGCTTAGCCGGGAAGAAAGGCGGTCGAGGCGTGTCCCGAATTACACAGTGTGTTAGCCGTGACACAAGAAGCGGGGGACGGACAAGCTTGAACTGTTCCCGGCAACGGAGGGTGTACAATCCAAGCGAAACGGAGGGTCCATGGAGAATCAACCAAAGTCGCTCGGAAGTTTGGCAATGGACACTGCTCGCGAGTTCTGTCTCAGTCGAAGCATCGCGCTAACAAAGTATGGGGAACTGTTAGGTCGGTTTGGTGACGGCAAGGTCAAGCCAGCCGAACTGAGCGAAGGACTGGTAAAGGCAGGGCTTGAGGATGCGGTGCGCTACGCCCACGACGCTATCAAATTGGGAGGCACGTACGTCGAGTTCCTTTCCAGTTTAACGCGTGCAGCGGATGCTGATGTTGTAGCGAGCATGTCCGATCTCGCTGGACTGAAGCCGAGTAGAGCGACCAAAGGAAACAGGAGCAAGCCCAGGAGGACCCGTCAGGCCACCGCGAAGAAGAAATCGAAAGTGACGGCGTAGCCCTTGGAACCCAATGACCACGGAGCAGAGCGAGGTATTCGCGACTATCTGCCAAAATGCGAACGGGGCCCCCTCGGAGGTGTTGGCAGAAGCTCTTAATCGCTCCGGATTTTGGAAGCTGCTGCATGCACGTTGCAGCCAGACCGCAGTCACGCCGGAACATCTACGTATCGTCATCAAACCCGATCTCCTCGGGTTTGTGGCCGGTTCTCCCGCCGCAACTGACCCGGCGCTTGTGGAGACCCTGATTGATCATCTTCACCAACGTGGCTATCACCAGGTCGCCCTTGTGGCTGCAAGCGACAGCTCGTCGCATTGGACGGAGAACCGCGAAGTCCTCGCGCTGGCCGATCTGCTCGGATACCGTTTCCAAACCTCTGCAGGTCGTTCCTATGATTTCCTCGACCTTGGCGATAATTTGGTCTCGGGAAATTTTCCGCAAGGTACGCTTCTGTGTGGCTCTTCGATATCGAGTTCTTGGGTGGACGCCCATGTAAGGATCGTCTTCTGCAAGAACAAAACGGACGAGAGCGAAGGTTATGCCCTTTGTGTTGAGAGCCTGATAGGTATCTTGCCCTTATCGGACAAAGACTATTTTTACCGGCAGCGTTTCGATCCAGGCATAGTCGCTCTTGAGCTGATGCGCGCGTTTCCGCCAACATTTTCCCTTATTGATGCAGTTATCAGCTGCCATGGCAGTACTGGGGTTCGCGCACCGGTATCCATCTTCACCGGCACCATTATCGCGTCTTCCGATCCGGTGCTGGCGGATTTTACCGGGGCCCTGAAGATGGGAGTTGATCCGTATCAATCGCGAGTGAATGCGCGGGTCATGTCGTCACTTGGTTTACCTCACCGCTACCGAATCAAGGGTAACCTGAGTGTATATCGAGGTTGGCGTGCAGTACATCCTGCAGTTCTCGACTCTGCCCGCAAGCGCGACACCTCGGTGGATCTCGCCCGAACTGTCAAACCCTGGCTTCAGCAAGCCGACGCCGCCAGCTTCCCTCTCAAGAACCCCATAGATGCTCGCCTTCACGATTTGTTGGCTGGCCGTTTCGCGAACATTGACCAGGACCCTGGTGAGCTCGCATTGTATGTGCTCATAAACTACTTTCTCAGCATCGTTTTTGATTCTACGCAAAAGTACCGGGTGATCAGCGATAAAGATCAAATCAGACGTAGGCAGGTGCCGCTCGGAATAGATGCGTTCGCCATCGACAGGGCGGAATACGAGGCCGCTTTGCCCGAGTTGCTTCAGCTGAGAGAAACATTGCGTGGGTTAAAGCCCGAGGCCAACGGCTTGCGTTGGAGGTACGTCAATCGAGCGGTGATCTTCGAGATAAGACAAACCTTTCCCGTACCTTTCCATGAGTTCATCTCCGCAATTGACGTGGCGAAGACGATACAGTTCATGAACGACTACCTCGGAGGTACGATCGTCCAGGTAGCGAGGGACACACAAGGCCGAGTGACTCACCAGGCGGAACGCAACGTTTATTTACCACAGCCGAACTATCTAGCGCTCTCGGGCGGAGACGTCATCGATGTGAGCAAATTGGAATTTGTGGAGTACTCAGCCGATCAGCATCGCATGTGCTGGAAGACAATCTTCAGCGAGAACGCTTCTGCTGACTATGACGACGGGATGGTGACGTTTGCTCGCGAGGGCGATCAAACCAGTGTGACCATCTTTGGCCGGCAACTCTTCACGTTGCCGGCCTTATGGCAAGCAATCAACCTGGACCTCGTTCCATCGTTGAAAAGGCGGCTCGTTTCCGAAGCATATCAAACGTTTTTTCAGCGGACTTTTTCCAATTTCGAGGCATTGCTCGAAGGGCGGGACATCTTTATCGGTTCAGCCTGGCACCATCCGGAAAATGAGGGCACGGAACCGTACCCGGTTGAGGTGGGCGGAAAGAGAATTGCCGAACTCTTCGAGAAATTTGCTTCGCCGATCGTGCAGGCGATTCAGGGAAGATCGGAACGCCGGCCGGCACCGGTTGATGCAATGGGGTTCAGACATTTCGGTGCACAGACAAATGGACAATCTTCCGTCGAAGTAACGCCTGGTGAATCTGAAACAGCGGTTTCACCACCCTTCGCTGAATTCCTATCGGAGCTTACAGAAGCAGTCATTCGCGATATCAACGCGGCAGCGTCAAAACCACATCGAGACTCGAATTGAAAGCCTTTGTGACTGGAGGGACAGGGCTGGTGGGCTCCCACATCGTACGCGCTCTTCTTGCCGAAGGTTACCGTGTTCGTGTTGGCATTCGGCCTTCAAGCGATCTAAGCGCAATTGCGGGACTGCCCATCGAGACGATCCTGGCTGATGTACTAGACCGGAAAACGCTAAGAAACGCAGTCGCAGGCTGCGATGTCATCTTTCATGCGGCTGCAAATTTCTCCTACTGGGGGCACTCCCCCCAGGAACTCGAAGCAACCGCGGTAAAAGGAACCGCGAATGTACTGTATGCGGCCGCCGAGGCGAGAGCATCTCGCGTTGTCGTCACTTCGTCAGCCGTTGTCCTCGGTTACAGCGATGCTCCCATCGCCCGCGACGAACAGTCAAAGCTGAAAGTGGAACGGCAAGCACCCTACGTAACTTCGAAAGTACGACAGGATCAGTTGGCGCTTCAACAGTCTCGCGAGCTGGGCCTCGACCTGGTGCTGACGTGCCCTACAATAGTGGTTGGGCCGTTCGCTCCGGCTCTCGGACCGAGCAACGCAATTATCACGTCATACCTGAACGATCCGCTACGTGTGACGTTCCCTGGAGGATGCAACATTGTTGCTGCCGCTGACGTGGGAGCTGGACATGTTCTAGCGATGAAAGCAGGTGTCGCTGGCGAGCGCTACATTATTGGCGGCGAAAACCTTGAGTGGCGCGAAATTCATTCCATCATCTCTGAGCTCTGCGGAACCTCTGGGCCGCTCTTCACTGCCAACCATAGCGCTTGCTACTTAGCTGCCGCATTTGAAGAACTCCGAGCGCAGCTTGCGAACCGCCCCCCTTCGACGACTCGCACCCAGGCTACGATGGTAGGGCGATATTATTGGTACGAGAGCAGGAAGCTCGTTGACCTCGGCCTGGAAACCGTTTCAGCTAAAGACGCGCTCGCTGGGGCGTTGTCGTGGCTGGTTGCGAGCGTTCACGTCTCCCGTGAAGCGCGTGCACGTTTGAGGTTGAATGGTAGAGTCTGGGCGGCCCGCCGAACGCTCGATAGCTACGACATGGAACTGAGGAAATCAGGGTGAAGCCCTTCAAGAGCATAATGATGTCTAAGCAGCCAGTAATCCAGATCTGGACCGCGATCCGTGACCGTACACCAGAGCTCGCGAAGATGCTCGACGACGTCGACGAAGTTGTGGTGTTAGAGCGGAAACAACTGCCAGGCGGCAGTGTCCGCTTGGTAAATGAATGGCGCGCAACGCACAGGTTACTCAGCTCATTAAAGTCCGTTCTCGGCTCGGATTCGGTAGTCTGGCTTGACCATGCTGACTGGAGCGAATCAGATTGGCAATGCCGATGGCGGGTTGAGCCGCAGTTCCTTGCGGGACGAGTGCGATGTGAAGGTACGACCTCATACGAACCGGCGATGGGCGGGCGTGGTTCAAAGATAACGTTCCAAGGACAACTCGAGCTTGATTATCGCTCCCGGGGCGGAGCCGCTAGCCTTATCCCAAGCGGCGCAGCGCAGATCATTGAAAGCATAGTGACGGTATTGATTCCGAAAAACTTCAGAAAGATTGTCGAAGCGGCCGACCGCCTTTACACGATGCAAACTGATCGAGGAGACATTGCCAAAAAACAATCATCGCTCCGCCTTCGTTAAGTGGAAGTGTGGCGACGCTTGGTAACTCGTTTTAAGGGCCGGCTCAGGTCCCGCAATACACTATGATGGAATCCCAGCCTGGGGTCCGAATAAGGAGTTAGATAAGGAATGTAGTCCTGGAGTGGTGGCATCTGTACGCGCAGCCTGCGTTCGTTAGAAGGGTAGTCGTATATGGTGATGTGATTCAGCCCGCGGTTTGCCGTGAATAGCAGGCTCTGATCCTTGGAGAGCTGACAAGCGTATACGGAGTCAAGCAAGCTGAATCGGCTCACGCGAAGGGCTCCGAGTATATGTCTGGTGTTGGTGAACATATTGCCGCGCGCGAGTACATCGAACACTTGGGTAGCCATTTCTCGCGGGCGTTCAAGAGACGCGTTGATATCTGGCCGCTCATCGATAATTCTAAATTTTGCAAAAGACGCTAGATCGATAAACACTATTGATTGGCTGCCGCCGTTGCAAAAGATCAACTCCGTATCAGAACAGGTCATGTCGGAGTTGATGTGCGCAGGAATCTCGCGTCCTGCCGCCCAATGGCGACTGACATGTTTCTCTCCTGCGTCGATTTCGAAAGCATATTCTTTGAGAAAGGCCATCGCCCATTCGTGATAGTCGACGTTGTCTCCGGGCAGGACGCGAAACGAAACTCCGTAGAAGGCGTCATCGGTTGCGTGGGGAAGAACGTGCCAGCACGTAGCAGGCAACGGGATGGTGGTGGTTTCTCCGGATTTCATGTCCAAGACGCCGACATGTCGGGCCTCGCCGAGCACTGGACTGTCCATGGATCCATAGCATAGATAACGACGTGACGAAGTCAATTTCATAGCGTGCGGCAACATAACGTTGTGCGCCGTGATCCGTCGTCCCTTGTTTAAGTCATTGACATCGAATTGATAAAAGTACTTTCCGATGGCGACGATGAACTCTCGATCGTTCAACCAAACCAGGTGGGTGCTTCCTTGCAAAGAGGTCTCCACCGGCTCGAAGCGGAGAGTCGAGATTCGTCCGATTTCGTCGAGTGTGTGCGCATCATAGAAGAGTAAGTGCTGACCAGCATTGCCAAGAAAGCCAAGTGTGCCTGAGGGATTCAGCCCAACCGCATGACCCGCGGCAATCCCGTCGTAGTATCTGATTTTGTACGCATAGCTGTTATCTGTGGGATTGAACAGGAAAAGACATACCCCGGCGAGTCCCTCGAGTCCGTTTATCCCGTTGCCGTCGAGTGCGATATGAAAGGCATAGCTATAATCCATGATGCGCGCAACCCCTGTCTTCACCTGTTAGGAATCTTGTGAGCTTCTTCGAAAGAACGTCCCACGCGGGAAGGGAAGCACAGCACAGCGCACATGCTACGCTTAGCCAGACCAAACGTAGATCCCGGAAACAGCCGGTCCGCAAGACGAATTGCCAATATCGATCTTGCACATTGTGGATTGACAGTGTATCAAATCGATGCTAACGTCGGCATCTTCAAAGGGGTTCACATGTGGATCTTGGAAAGCGGCCGGTATCTACGTAGTGCTGCCGAAAGGCCGCGACCCAGGGCTGTTGTCAGGTTCTTCGACTGGCTCGACGCAAAGGAAATTCGGCTTGTACTGGTTCAACACGGGTTGACTCGCGACTCACGCATATGCCGGCTTGCAGTTGTCCTCAATAGGCTCGGGAACGGATGGCTTTACGTACCCATCGCACTTTGGATTGTTTTTGGAGAGAGAGCACGGGCTTTTCGAATTCTAACGGCCGCTGCAGCCTCGCTCGTGATCTGTCACTCGATATACCCGATAACCAAGCTGTTTTTTGCACGTCGACGGCCTTGCGATAGCGGCTGCGGACTACAAACGCCATGCACTCCTCTTGACCGTTATTCTTTCCCAAGCGGTCACTGTATGACTGCGTGCGTAGTTCTGTTGCCCATTTGCATCTCTCGCCCTGCCGTCGTCCCTTGGCTCGCCGCTGTTTGGTGCGTTCTCGCGTGGGGTCAGATCGCTTGTGCCCACCACTATCCGAGTGACCTTATCGCGGGCGGCGCCTTAGGCGCCATCATCACAGTCCCAATCTGCGAGCTAATTCTGAAATAGGCGCAGGAAGCAATATAGAAGTTGGGGGCACCGGACGGCGCACTTTCATTTGCGCTTTGCCTTTGTCTGCCGGGATTTCTGCTTCGGTTTTGCGGGCAGAGTCTTCACGAAGGCAGCCGCGAGCTCAATCCACGTCCGGACGGCGCCATCGTCCAGCGCTGGCGGATCGACATAGACATACCCTTCCATGGTTCGACCTCTCATCACCATAGGACGTGCGCCTGAACGCGCCAGAGCATCGCCTTGACGGTCTTTGCCCACCCGCACCAGCAGTCCACGCTTGGACGCCCCGGCAAGCAGGTTACCGTTCAGCATGAAGCCGATTCCACCGAACATCTTGACCTCGTGGATCGCATCGGCGCCCAATAGCGCGTTGCGCACGCTCGCGGCGAGATCCCAATCAGCAACCATCGCGCTTCTCCGTTTCTAACATCGTGCTGAACGAATTGTCGGAGCCTTCGACCGGCGAGTAGGGCACTTGTTGTTCCAGCTGCTTCATCAGGCAACCGCGACACAAGCACCCTTTTGTAGCTACATCAGGAACAGGCAACAAATGAGGGAGATCGGCGCACCAACAGCCGTGTCCGGGGTCGCACGACATCAACGCCTCGCATCGTGAACAGGATTGTTCCATGTGCCTATTATCTCCGTCCAGCCCGACCCCAACAAGATCTCCTACCCGGGAGGGACCTGCGGTTGTTTTCCGGGTACTCACACCCGCTCTAATTCCCGTACCGTTCAAAACGGATAAACGATCATCTGCGTGAGACACACTACTGGTTGTACGACAGAGTCGGTGCCGGAGCTCTTGCTTGGAGAGGAGGGCTCGCCCTCCGGAAAATATGCGCACTAAGCGCACTATGCGCACTAAGGGTCCCGGAAAATACGCGCACTAAGCGCACTATGCGCACTAAGGGTGTTCCTGTGTGGTTGCGGGATCGATTTGTCCCGCGTCCGGGAGGCTTGACCAGACGCTGGCGTGGCGCCCCCTGCCTGGTTGGAGGTGATGGGTGAGCACGCCCAGGGAGATGAGTTGTTCGAGGGCGGCCTCGATCCGATCGCTGCTGACATGGCCGTGAAAAAGACCCCTGATCTGTTTCCTGGACAGGCCGTCTTTGGATTCCTCGATGGCAAGCTTGATGCGATCGGCGGTGAGGTCACCGGTAGAGGTGCCGAAGAGTTCCGAGGCACTGGCGGAGCAATACTCCCATACGGCGAGGGCGGCCTCGAGATGGGGCACGGTGATGAGGGAACTGCAATCGAGGGCGGCGTAGATGGCACTGAGCCGGAGGACCTGGGCTTCGGCCCGGCTGGTAGCGGCTCCGAAGAGGCCCGGACGCGCCTGGCTCAAGTCAGGGTAGCACTCTTCCCAAAGCGATTCCGCGGCCTGGTCGCGGCTCAAGACGGTATCGGTTGCTGTGCCGGCCCAATCGAGGGCCTGGCGCAGTTGATGGGTAATCGGCATCAGCTCGTGGGCTCGGAGGGCGCCGCCACTGGGTAGGCACTGGCTGCGGTGAACGCTGGTCCAGAGACAGCGATTGGCAAAGCCGTTGTGCGCCTCTGTGGGATCGAGATGCTGGGCGAGTTCGCGCTCGGTGATGTGGGCAATGAGGCTGATATGGGTGTTGGTCGCGCGGAGTGGATCGGAGCCATCGAGCATGCGGAGGTGGCCGTTGTCCCAAGCACAACGAAGCAGGGAGGAGAGATGTCCTTGGGCGCGCTTGATGGTGTGGAGGATGGAGGCGAATTCTTCGGCCACCGCGAGCAGGCGGCGATCGGTGGGTGGTTGCTGATCGCGTAGAGCGTGGACCAGGCCGGCGGCGCCCAAGCGAGCGGTGGTGATGCGGGTGTTGACCCAGTGCTGATCCACTTCAGCGAACAGGCGCTCGATCTGGTTCCAACTGGTGCCCTTGCGGGCCTTACTGGACTCGCCGACCAACACCACGAAGAGATTGAGGCGATGGCTCGCGGGACCGACAAGACAGTGAGGGCCGGGTCCGGCTGCGTTGCCGAAGGCGGCCAGGAATTGGAGGAGGATGGCAGCGGGATGAGCCTCAGTGTGCGGAGCAAGTGTGCGGACGACCTGGCCGGCAAGGCCGTACAGGGCCTGTTCGCGCAGATGGAACTTCGCGGGCGGCTGCAGCGGTGTTAGGCGCGCCTGGGGCGGTGGTTGCGGGGTAGGTTCCCGGGTAGGCTCGGGGGCAGGCTCCGGTTCGGGGGTGTCGTGGAGTAGTTCGGCCCTTCGGCGCTGTAACTCCGCGAAGTCAGGATGCGGTTGTCGATTTATGCCCATTCTCAGGTTCTTGATCATACTTAAAAAGTAGTACGGTTTCTACTGACGATCAATAGGGGTTCGACGATTTGGTCCAACTAAGTAGTTACTCTTGACAAATCACTTCACAGGTTACCAAATAGATGACTTGTCAAGTGCTTTCGCTCTGTAACGGTAGGCGTTCTACTGATTCCAAGTCAGTTATGAATCGGTAATTGCCAAGCATTGCGGGAGCAATGCTTGAATCACGGTTTTGTGAGATTGTCGAGAACGGTTAGAAATATTTTACCAGCTAAGTGGTCACATCGGGGTAAGTTACTTTACGCGTTCATTACTCCGCGGGCACACCTTCAACGACTCCTAAGTAGATATAAGCTGTTTTTGCTTCGAGGCACTGGATCGGCCGGATCGCTTAGAAGTTGCACTCTTTGGCAATCGCGGTACCGTTTGAACTCCCGCCCAAAGCGTTGCGATCGTTTGCTCGACCACGAGAGCCTGGTCAGGCAGGTCAGGCACAACCCCTTGGATA
>Ga0302324_100004177_pt1 | contig 32121 bp, 29 predicted proteins | sample Palsa_T0_1_FD_201949 | JGI IMG/M metagenome (GOLD analysis project Ga0302324, IMG submission 201949) | Peat permafrost microbial communities from Stordalen Mire near Abisko, Sweden - Palsa_T0_1 | ecosystem: Environmental > Terrestrial > Soil > Palsa > Peat permafrost | place: Sweden: Abisko... | reverse complement strand
ACAAACAGCGTCATTGTAGGCCTCCCTGGGCCGAAACCGGCGCGAGCGCTGCCTGATTCGACGCCGTGCGACGAGGCTCGTCGGCGGCGAATACCTTCGCCAGTTCTGGATCGGCGTGCGTCACCAGGTCCACGGGATCGCCCACCCGTACCAGCTCGAAGAGCTCCTCCACGTCTCGATTTCGCATCCGAATGCAACCATGCGATGCCGCTTTGCCGATGGAACCGGGTACGTTGGTCCCATGAATCCCGTAGCCCTGATAGCCGAGGCCCATCCAGCGCGAGCCCACCGGATTCTGGGGTCCGGGAGCGACAACTTTGCCCGCATGATAGTAGGTAGGACGTTGAACGCGACTGGCGATCTGAAAGCTGCCGGTAGGACTCGGCGTGGTCCGTTTGCCCACCGCGATCGGATACACCTTCACCACTCGGCCGTCTTCGAGGAGCGCGATCTTTCGATCGGGAATGCTGACGATCAGCCTGCGCGTCGCCTCTTGCGCGAATCCCTCCGCCGAGGCAACCGCTAAAATCGTCAGGAGTCTCATTGCTTGCAGCGCCTTTTTCGTTTCGCTCATGCCGTCGAAAAAGCACTCCCCTGGCCAAGCTGCAAGTGGTTGATTTAAGAAGAGATCGAACAGTAGCGAGGTGTCCGGCTAAACACGCTGTGTCAGTGCCGACACTGGCGGCCCAGGCTATTTCGGGCGGGCTTCCACGCAGAACAATTGGCCGATGGTTTCCGAACTCACGATTTCGAAACCGGCTTCTTCGATCATTTGGTGTACTCGCGGCTTCCGAAAGAAATAAACCGGGCAGCCTCGGACGTATTCCAGGCGCACTTTGCGAACCGGCATGCGCCAGGTCCAGAAGCGCGGCCAAGCCGAAAGAAACGTCCCTCGCGTGAATCGGCGAATGAGGCGCAGGCGTTCGGGCGGATCGCCGATATAATCCCAAAAGCCGATCGCCAGCGTGATGTCAAAGCTCTGCTCGGTCTTCCAATCCAAGACATCGCTCAAAACAAAATCGCACCGGTCTGTTACGCCATCCCGCGCCGCCAGCTCGCGCGCCGCCTTCAGCATCTCGGAAGCGACATCGACGCCTGTGATATGCGCGGCGCCACGCCGGGCGAATTCGGCGACGAATCTTCCCGAGCCGCAGCCGATGTCGCAGATTGTCTGGCCGCGCACGTCGCCGCATTTCTCCATCACCCAGTCGAATCTCTGAAAGATGTCCTTGCGAAACATCCGATCCAACCGGCGGCTCAGCGCGCTTTTGCCCGCCCCGGTATAAATGGCGTCGAACTCGCCGGCAATTGCGTTCCAGAACCGCGTCACCTGCGGCATGTTGTCCCGCGTCATCGCGCCACCGCCTCTTCGAAGAAGACGCGCGGCGCCAGGTTGACGAACCCGCTATCTCGAAAGCTGCAGAATCGATCCAGCGCCAGCAATTTCCGAAGGCGTGTCTCGGTGAGTTTCAAGCCGGTGTAGTGCCGAAGGCCCGATTTGAACGATCCGTGGAGACGCGGCTGCTCGGGGTCCAACTCCCAGGGATGAACATAGCTCACTACCGGCAGCCCTTCACCCCACGCTCTCTTTACCCCGGCACGCGTATACCAGAACGGCAGCATCCGCAAGTATCCGCCGCCGGCCACCGGCAAGTTGGCGTCGCCTTTGAAGCGAAACGTCGCAAGCGGAAATTCCAAAATCGAACCCGACGGAGTCTCCACGCGAAACGGGCCTCGCGCGGCGTCGCGGATTCCGTACAGATCGTGCTTCACGGGGAAGATGCTGGAATCGTACCGAAAACCGAGTTCCACCAGCACTTCGAGCGCCCATAGCGACCGGTCGGTGATCGAAAAGCTCGGCGCGCGGTAGCCATAAATGTGCATCCCGGCTGCTTGCTCGATGACGTCTTTAGCTCGCAGCGTATCGGCCCGAAACTCGTCGCGCGTAAGTGCGAAGATCAGCCGATGCCAATAGGAGTGGCAAGCTAACTCATGGCCGCGCGCGGCGATCTGCTGGACCAGCCTGGGATGGCTTTCGGCCACCCAGCCGAGAATGAAGAAGGTCGCCTTGACGTGCAGCTCATCGAAGAGGTCGAGGATGCGCTCCGTGTTTCGTTCAACGCGGCTCGGAAAGCTTGACCAGGCGCTACGGTCGACAATGTCGGCGAACGCTTGCACCTGGAAGTAGTCCTCGACATCCACCGAAATGATGCCTCGAGAGGGCATGTCACGGAGTGTAAGCCGGCCTGTAAACTTCTCATTGGATTTTTCGGCTCATTACTTCCACGCCAGCCCGCGCCGATGCGTCAAGGCATGATACAGCCCGAAGAACGTCGCCGCATTGATCATCGAAAAATAGAACGGCAGCATCAGTATCCGGGGCCGGAGCCGCCACAGCACGCCGCAACCCGCCAAAACATAAAACATAATCTGCACCGCCAGGAGCGCGGAATACGGCGCCGACGGCAGCAGGCAGACGTCGGCGGCCAGGGCGGCAAGCATCGCAAAAGGTACCAACAGCCGGAAGAGCTTGTGCGAGACGAAGAACAGCAACTCCAGCGGACGGGGCGGAAAAAGCAGTCCGCCGATCTCGCCTAGCTGCTGGATGTTTCCGGCCATGATCCGAATGCGGCGGCCGAATCCGGTCATTTCCCGCGCCTCCTCGTACACCACCGCGGCGGGTTCGTAAACGGCGCGGTAGCCTTTCGCGAGTACCGACACCGGAATCACGTAATCGTCGTTGATGGTGCCCGCGGGAGGGTAAGGATAAAGCGCCCGTCGAATGGCGTGCAAATGACCGTGGCCACCCAAGGTCGACGCCAACTGCGATTCTTGGCGCTTCAGGTAGGCTTCGTACTTCCAGTAGAAATCCTCCGACGGCCCGATGTTCACTTCGTCCGCTTTGACGATCTTGTAAACGCCGCTGGCCGCGCCCACCTCCGGGTCCGCAAAGTTTTCCACTAGACGCCGCAGAGCATCCGGCTGAAGTATCGCGGCGGCGTCGGAGAAAACCACGATCTCCCCTCGCAATTCCGGCATGCAGGCGTTGAGCGTCGCGATCTTGCCGCGGTTTTCCGGGAACGCAAGCACCCGTACCCGCCCCGGCGTCGCGAACTCTTGAGCGATGGCCGCGGTTCGATCGCTCGATCCGTCGGAAGCGATCACGATTTCCAAACAATGGGGCGGATAGTCGAGCGCGAGCGAGTTTTCGATCTTGCGCCCGATGACACCGGCTTCGTTATAGGCCGGAATCAGCAAACTTACGAACGGTTGAATCGGTCGCTTCTTTACCTCGCGATGGATCACGCGCCGCAGCGCGACCAAGAGCAGCGGATAGCCGATGTAGGCGTATACCGGGACCGACACGGCCGTCCAGAAAACGAGTTGCGCTAACACGTGGTTTGAAAAGAGCGCTGAGATTCGCGAAACCACAGGTCGAGCATGAGCAGGTTCCACAGATAGTGATAATTGTTGCGGCGCCCTCGGTCGTGCTCGGCCAGCAGAGTTCGTACGAACGTCGGAGACACGATTCCGCGATTGAGGAAGCTATCGCTGGTGAGATGATCCCACAAGAACGTTCGCAGCGGACCACGGAACCAGGCCGCCAGCGGAACTCCGAACCCGCGTTTCGGCTGGTTGAGCAACTCGCTTGGCAACCGATCGCCCAGCGCTTGGATGAAGATGTCCTTTCCTCGGTTGTTTCTCATTTTCCAGGCGTGCGGGAGCGTGGCCGCGAATTCGGCCAGCTCGTGATCGAGCAACGGGCACCGGACTTCGAGCGAGTTAGCCATGGACATACGATCCACCTTGACCAAAATGTCGCCGGTAAGCTTCGCCGTGGATTCGAAATACAATGCTTGCGTCAATGCGTCGGCGCTGTTCGGGAGCAGGCAATGCGCCATTGTTCGAGCCAGAAACCCGGCGTCTCCCGGCGGCATCCATTCCTTGGTCAGCAAACGATCCAGCAGGAAATGCGGCGACCCGCTTTCGAAATACCGGTCGAGGGCCGTCGGACGGCTGATCATTCGCAAGTAGTTTTTGCCGTAAGCCGAATACGGAAGCAGATCGGCAAGCCGCGAGACGGCCCTGCGCGCGGCCTGGGGCATCCGGTCCAGATTACGCCGCCGCTCCATATCCAGCAGGCTCTGGTAACCCGCGAAAAGTTCGTCGCCGCCGTCGCCCGTCAGCACCACCTTTACATGCTGCGCGGCGAATTGAGATACGAGATACGTCGGAATGGCCGACGAGTCGCCGAACGGCTCGTCAAAATAGCGCACCAGGCGAGTCACCAGGTCGACGGAATCCGGCCGCACGATCAATTCGTGGTGCTCGGTCCGGTATTTGCTTGCCACCAACGCGGCCAGCGGAAGCTCGTTGAAATCGGGTTCCTCGAAGCCGATCGAAAACGTCTTCACCGGCGCCCCGGTTTGCAGGGCCATGGACGCCACCACCGAACCCGAGTCGAAACCGCCGCTCAGGAACGCGCCCAGCGGCACGTCGGAAACCAGCCGCACTTTCACCGATTCGTCGAACAGTTCGCGGAGCCGCCCCCGCGCTTCAGTCTCATTCAGACCTGGATCGATACGTTCGACGGGCGCGGGCAGCGTCCAATACCGGCCTTGCGCTATGCGGCCGTTCGCTGTGTAGCGCAACCAGGCGCCCGCCGGAAGTTTACGCACCGCCTGGTACGGACTCCAGGGATCCGGAATGTAATTGAGGACAAAATAAAGCTGCAGCGCCTGATGATCCAAATCCAGCGGCACGCCCGCCGTGCGAAGGCACTTCAGTTCGCTCGCGAAGTACAGGCCGCCCGGCGTAGTCGCGAAATAGAGCGGCTTCTTGCCGAACCGGTCGCGCACCAGCAACACCGACCGGTTGCGCGAATCCCAGATCGCATAAGCGAACATGCCGCGCAGTTTTTCGGCCCCGGCGCTTCCGTCTTCCTCGTAAAGATGCACCAGAACTTCGGTGTCGCTGCCGGTCTTGAAGTGATGGCCGCGGCGAATCAGACCGGCTCGGAGCTCCTGGTAATTGTAGATCTCGCCGTTGAAAACCACCCACACGGTGCCGTCTTCGTTGGAGATCGGTTGCGTTCCGGTGGTCAGGTCGATGATGCTGAGCCGGCGCATGCCGATCCCGCATCCACCCTCGACGTAATAGCCCTCTTCGTCCGGACCACGATGCCGAATCTCGTCGCACATCGCCCGGATGTGGGAGACTTCGGCGTTCCTCTCGAGCAGGAATTGTCCGGCAATCCCGCACATAGGCTTGCCGCGCTCGCGTTGTTTCCATTATGATCTCTTCTTGCGATCCTCGCGAGAGGTCGCCTTTCGCCTAAGGCAAGAGCTGAAGAACGTTTATCTGTGGAAACGGCCTCCGCGGATAGAGATCGCGGAGAACCTCGCGCCCGCCTTTTCAGCGCCGAGCGCCGTAGTTTCTCCGGGCGAGATCGTCCACCTGGCCGCCGGTATTCGCCGTCATCAATTCCCAATCTTCGGCCAGATTCTGGACACCGGGCCCCAGATCAGTTGGCGACGCGACTACCAGCGCGGAATCGAGACCGGTCTCCAATATTTCCGAACCATTCCGTATCTGGATTGCGACCGGGCGGGCGACCATAAATTCATCTGGGAGCTGAACCGTCACCAGCACCTGGTCACGCTGGCGCAGGCGTATCTCATCGACGGCGACGTCGCCAATCTTGCCGAAATCCAGACGCAACTCGAGAGCTGGTCCGTGCACAACCCTTTCCAGCAAGGCATCAATTGGGCCAGCGCGCTCGAGGTCGCGATGCGTGCGATGTCCTGGATGTGGGTTTATCATTTCGTCGGTCCTAAGCTACCCGTGGAATTCCGCCGCGGATGGCTGCGCGAGCTCTATCTGCACGCATTCCATATCGAGAACAACCCGTCATTCTACTTTTCTCCGAACACACATCTCCTCGGCGAGGCTTTGGCGCTCCACCAGCTCGGAATGTTCTTCCGCGGTCAGGCGCGCGCGCCGCGATGGGAATCGCTCGGCGAGAAAATCATGCGAGATCAAATGGATCGGCAAGTTCACGCGGATGGCAGCCACTTCGAACAGTCCAGCTACTATCACGTCTACGCGCTCGACATGTTTCTGCTGCACGCGGCCCTGACCAAGCCGGACCCCGCTTATATGGACAGGCTCGAACGCATGACCGAGTACTTGCACGCGCTGCTGGGACCGGCGGGCTCTCTTCCGTTCCTCGGCGATGACGATGGCGGACGGCTGTTTCATCCCTACGGGCCGCGCGATCAGTTCGGCCGCGCCACGCGGGCGCGCGCAAGTATCGTTCTCAATCGGAAGGACTGGCCGGCGGCGTCACGCCTGTTCCCGAACGCGGGCATCGCGGTGATGGTCTCCGGCGACAATCAAGTCTTGGTGGATGCGGGCGGCTTTGGTCCGTGGGGCGCCGGCCACAGCCATGCCGACTGCCTAAGCATCGTCGCTCGCGCGGGCGCCGAGGAGATTCTCATCGATCCTGGAACCTACACCTACGTTGCCGACGCGCACTGGCGCGATTGGTTCCGCAGTACCGCGGCGCACAATACGATCCGCATCGACGGTATCGATCAAGCCGTGGCCGCGGGTCCGTTTCGTTGGCGTAATCACCCCGAAGTCCGAATTCTTTCCTGGACAACCGACGCTTCGGGCGATGCGCTCGAAGCCGAATGCCGTTACGCCGGATTCGTCCATCGCCGCCGCGTGGAATTTCAGAAGCCGGACCTGGTGTCGATCACGGACCACGTCGACGGACCGCCCGGCCAGCATCTGCTGGAGCAATTCTGGCATCTTGGATCCCCGGCCGCGAGAGACCGGCTCACACTCGCCGAGGGCGCGGAACTGCTCGATAGCTGGAGATCGACGGTGTTCGGCGAAAAGCACCCATCGCCGCTCGCGTGCGTCACCCGGCGCGGTGTCCTGCCCATGCGCCTGGAAGCGCGCATCAACCTCAGTTAGCAAATACCTCTATTCGACGGTAACGCTCTTAGCCAGGTTGCGCGGCTGATCCACGTCGCAGCCCCGCCGCACCGCGATGTGATAAGCCAACAGCTGCAACGGGACGATCTCGAGAATGGGCAGCAGCAGTTCGTCGCTGTGCGGAATCGCGATCAGATGATCCGCCATCTTGCCCACCTCTTCCTGATCGTCGTGACACACCACCGCGATGACGATCCCGCTGCGCGCCTTCACTTCCTGAATGTTCGAAATCGTTTTCTCGTACCGCAGCTTGCTGGCTTCGCTCTTCCGATCCCGAGTGCACAACACCACCACCGGAAGGTTTTCGTCGATCAACGCGTTGGGGCCGTGCTTCATCTCGCCGGCCGGGTAGCCCTCCGCATGGATATAGGAAATTTCCTTCAGCTTCAGCGCGCCCTCCAGCGCGATCGGGAAGTGCACGCCTCGCCCGAGATATAAAAAATCATTTGCGCGAAACAGCTTCTTGACCAGCTCGTCGTAGATGGTGTCTTGGCTGAGAACCGTTTCGAGCTTTCCGGGAATCCGGATCAGTTCCTCCACCAGCGCGAGCGAATCGTCCGCCGCCAGCGTTTCGCGAACTTGCCCCAGGTGCATCGCCAGAATGAACAGCGCCGCGAGCTGCGACGTGAACGCTTTGGTGGATGCCACGCCGATCTCGGGACCCGCGTGCGTCAACAGCGTGCCCACCGCCTCGCGGGTAATCATCGACCCCACCACGTTGCAGATGGCCAAGGTCTTGGAGCCTTTACTCTTGGCTTCGCGCTGCGCGGCGATCGTATCAGCCGTTTCGCCGGATTGCGAGATCACCACCGTCAGAGCTTTAGACGAAACGATCGGATCGCGATATCGAAACTCGCTTCCATAATCCACCTCCACCGGAATGCGCGCGAGCTTCTCGATCATGAATTTGCCCGCCAACGCTGCGTGCCAGCTGGTGCCGCAGGCGATCAGCTTGATCGATTCAAATTCGCGGAACGCCTTGGGCGTAATATCCATTTCATCCAGAAAAATGCGGCCCGATTCCTGGCCCACGCGCCCCAGCATGGTATCGCGCACCGCTCGCGGCTGCTCAAAAATCTCTTTGAGCATGAAATGCTTGTAGCCGCCCTTTTCGGCCATGATCGGGTCCCAGGTGATGTGCGAAATCGCCCGTTTCACCGGGCGCCCGTTGAAATCGGTGAGTTGAACCCCGTCCAGCGTGAGCACCGCCATGTCGCCGTCGGAGAGAAAAATCATGTCGCGAGTGTGGCTCAGAATCGCCGGGACATCGGACGCTACGAAATACTCGCCTTCTCCCAGCCCCACTACGATGGGCGGCCCCAATCGCACGGCCACGATCTTGTTCGGATCCGAACCGGCGATGATTCCCAGCGCGAAAACGCCCCGGAGCTCTCGCACCGCCTTCCGCGATGCTTCCTCCAGGTTGCCTTCATAGTATTTCTCCACCAGATGCGCCACTACCTCCGTATCGGTTTCGGTGACGAATTTGTGCCCTTCGAGTTGAAGCTGGTGCTTGAGTTGAAGGTAATTTTCGATGATGCCGTTGTGGACCACCACGATATCGCCGGTACAGTCGCGGTGCGGGTGCGCGTTTTCTTCCGTGGGGCGACCGTGCGTCGCCCAGCGCGTGTGCCCGATGCCAAAGAGCCCTTCCAGCGGATTCAAGCGGATGGCTTCTTCGAGATTTCGCAGTTTGCCGGAGGCCCGACGCACCGAGAGACGATTGTCGCCATTCAAAACCGCGATTCCGGCCGAATCATACCCGCGGTATTCCAGTCTCCGCAGACCATCCAGGATGATAGGGACCGCTCGCTGGTTACCGATGTACCCGACGATGCCGCACATGACTCCAGAATACTAGGAATCGGCGAACCATCAACGCATCCGATGTACTAGAACCTTCGTCACCAACCACGCCGAGCCCGCCAGGAATCCCAATAACGCCTGATACTCCCGGTTACCAACGTAGAGCGGCCAGCGAAAAGAAGTGCCCGCGCGAGCGCCCCCGAGTTTTGGCAATAGAGCCGGCACCCGTCGAGCGTAATCGGCGAACTCCGGAAAAAGATCCCGGAGATGCTGCTCCTCCAGTTCGATCGCCGGCAGATAAATGAGGATAAACGCGGCGGCGAACAACGCCGCCAGCAGCCATCTTCGCGACGCAATCCCAAAACCCGCCGCTACCACCAGCGTGCCGAGATAAAGCGGATTGCGAACGTAGGCGTAAGGTCCGCTTTGCGCCAATCGGCGATCCTTTTCCAAATGCCCCGTCGCCCAGCCTCGCAGCAACAATCCGAACGCCGCCACTGGCAATCCCCAAGCCAACGACTGAGTATCCGGTTGCGACAACCAGGCAAATGCGACCACCAACACGAAGCCCACCGTTACGCGTAGACGCGCCACCAGATCGGCGTAGGGCTTAGGAAAAACGCTCATCCACGCTCATCGGCGATGGTTCGCGGCCGCCAGGATCGGGGTCAGCGCGTCGAATACGTCGTTCGGAGAGATCGCCCGCATGCTCGCATCCGGCTCCGCGGTTCTGCGATAGCTGGTGGTCGCATTGTTGCTTCGCAGCACGGTGAACGATCCCCCGTAAGGACCATTGCGCGCCGGATCGGTGGGCCCGTAAATCGCTACGCCGCGCTTCCCGAGCGCCGCTCCGAGATGCGTCGGGCCGCTGTCGACACCAATGATCGCGGTGGCTCTTCGCGTCGCATCGATCAGCCCCGGCAGTCCCGACGCATGCGCTTCTGCCCCCTCCACACGGATGGCGTTCGCTCCGTTGAGCACCAGCGGAATTCCGCACTCGCGTTTGATCCGCGCTCCGAGCGCAGCATAGTATTCGATCGGCCATTGTTTGGCGCCCCACCCGGCCAGCGGACTCGCCAGGACGAAATCGCCCTCCGGCACATGGCCCTCCGGCGCGCCGGCCGGCAACGGGAAGGTACGCAGAATACTCGACGCGCCCGCCGCCGCGGCCAGGTCTAAATTCCGCTCCACGGCATGCTGGGAGCGGATCGCAACCTTCGTGGAATAAAACCATGACGCCGGCGATTCGCGCGCCGCCACCGCATCAAATCCGAAAATCCGCTCCGGCCGCGCTACCGTGGCGACCAGCGCCGATTTGATCAAACCCTGAAAGTCCACCGCCAGATCGAAGCGTTCCTTGCGCAGATCCTTCCACGCGCTTTGCAAACTTGCGAACGTGCTCCGGTCTAATCTAATTACCGAATCGACATAGGGATTCTGCGCAAGCAAAACGCTCCACCTCGGTTCGATAACCCAGGTGATCCTGGAATGCCGGAGGCTATGTTTCAAACTCGCCACCGCCGGAAGCGCCGCGATGACATCGCCCATCGATCCCAAACGGACCACCAGGATATTCAATCCGCTCATCCGGCGTGCCTCTCCAGCACATGTCTCACGAAGCGTTCCGTAACTTCCGAGTCCGCTACGTCCGCTCCGTTGCCGAGCACCACGTAGTCCACCATCGCCAACGCGGCCACCAGTTCGGCCCGGGCGCGCTGCGGCAACAGTGGCTGGGCCGAATCCGTCACCTCCACCACCAGCGCTTGCCCCGGCTTCGCGGACTTCGCCAGCAGGCGCACATGCTCGGCAAGCAACGGATCGAAGTGCCCGGAGATCCAACAAGCCCGGTGACCATTTAGCCGCTCTCGCGCCTCGCCCGCAGCGATGATTTTCGACCGTGTGTCCAAAATAGCCTAGTCTACCAGTAACCTCAGCGCTTCCTCGACCACCCGTTCGGACGAAACCCGCGTCATGCACCGGTGATCGATGGGACATTCCCTCAACAGACACGGGCTGCACTCCACCGCCTGCCGCACCACCCGCGCCTTGAGACCCGTCGGTCCCGTAGCGACATCGTCGGTAGCTCCAAATATAGCCACTGTAGGCACGCCCAAAGCGGAAGCAATGTGCATCGCCCCTGAGTCATTGGTAAGAAACAATTCGCAACCTGCCGCCAGCTCGATGAACTGCGCCAGCGACGTCTCGCCCGCGTAGTTGATCACCGAATGCCCATTCAATATCGCGGCAACCTCCGCGCACAGCGCCCGTTCGGTGCTGGACCCAAACAGCGCGATGGATGCGCCCCGCTGCGCCGCCAGCGCACCAGCGGCTTCGGCAAATCGCTCCGGAAGCCACCTCTTGGCGCTCCCGAAAGCAGCCCCCGGACTCACGCCGATCACCCGCCGGCGCGCAGTCGCTGCCGGCGAGTGCAACCGGATCGCGTCACATTCCGGCAGCCGTTCGATCAGCCCCGCGCGCCGCAGCAGCTCCAAATAATAAAAGCGCTGATGCCGGGGAATCTCGCCCAGCTTCGGCACGAGGACCGCGCGCGTCAGCAGCAACCCCCGCCCGTCGCGATTGTATCCGATACGATTCGGAATCCCCGCCAGCCACGCCACCAGCGCGGCGTCAAATGCATTTTGCAGCAGAATCGCGCAGTCGAAATGTCCGGCCCGCAGGGTCCGAGCCAACTGGAAGCGCGATCCGCCGCCGTACAAAATCACTTCATCCGCAAAATGTTCGCCGGCATACAACCCGGCCACCCATGGCTTGGCGACCACCGCGATGTGAGCTTTGGGAAACCTGTGTCGTACGGCCTCCAACGCAGGCAAGGACATTACGGCGTCGCCCACCCAGTTGGTGGCGCGGATCACGATTCTACCGAAATCCACAGCCCTCCTGAGCGCGGGAGTGTGCCGGTAGCTTGCTGATACTCATCAGAATACCCATTTTACAGCCCCGCTTCCCGCCGCCGGTGCAGGTAAGCGATACCCGCAAAAGAGCCTGCTAAAACACCCATCAGTACTATAGGAAAAAAATCAGTATGCCTGAATAATTACATTTACCTAGTACGAAGGTAGGAGAATCCATGGACCTGCTGCTTGAGAATAGGCCGGAGACATGCTCGATGCTGGGCCTCGAGTGTCGCGCTTGCGTCCGCCAAGCCGCCGCCAGCGTCGCCGGCATTTGCGCCGGGCTCGATCCATCGGGCGTCCAACAAGTCTTCTTCCAAATGTTTCCGTCCTCCGGCTGCCGCCCCATGGCGCAAGCCTTCGTGATCGCTTACCTCGCCCTTCCGATTCCCGAACCCCGGGTCCTCACCTTCGCTTCCGCAGCGGCTTAAGAGTAGCGCCGATTCGCGGACGGTCCTTTGTCCGGATCTCCCCCTGCCTTAAAATCCTGATAGGAGAACAAGGCATGAAGACCCTGATGGTGTTCGCAGCGGCTGTCGCGATTTTGTTCCCCACTCGCGTGCACGCCGATCCCGCCAAACCGGCGTTGGAAGTGGTGGTGCTCGGTTCCGGCGGCCCGCGCGCCTTCGGCCGGGCCGGGTCGAGTTACATCGTGAAGGTCGACGGAACCCCGAGAATCCTGCTGGACGCCGGGCCAGGAGCGTTCCTGCGAATCGGCGAACTGAACATCGACTTACAGCACGTCGACACGGTTTTGCTGACGCATCTGCACATCGACCACAGCGCCGGCCTGGCCGCGTTCTTCAATGACCGCGCTCTCACGAGTGACGGACCGATCACGTACCGTATTTTTGGACCGGACGGCGCGGGACTGTTCCCCAAAACCACGCGATTCGTGGATCTGCTGGTGGGAGCCGGCGGCGCATTCCCGTATCAGAAGACCTTCGGCGCGGACGAAACGTTCAACGTTCGCGATCTGGCCATCGCGTTGGATTCGCCGCGCACCAGGATCGTGGACGAGGGCGGCTTAGTGGTGGAAGAAATTGCGACGCATCATGACGACTGCCCGTCGGTGGCCTATCGCATTTCCTATCGCGGCGTGACGGTGGTTTTCTCAGGAGACATGGACGCTTCGGCGCTCCCGAATCTGGTGCAATTGGCGAAAAACGCGGATTTGCTGGTCTTCAACTGCGCTGTGCTGGACCCTCCGGGCTCGCCGCCGCAATTGTACGCTCTACATACGCCGCCGAAGAAAATCGGCGAGGCCGCGCGAGCGAGCGGAGTAAAGAGTTTGTTACTGAGCCATCTGGCGCCGGACATTGAAGGGCGGGAGGACGCGGTGCGCAAATCCATTCGCGCCTCGTTCGCAGGGCCAATTGCCTTCGCAAGTGATAAGGAGCGCGTGCCGGTGGGAAAGTGAGTACCGAGGATCTCCCATGAACATACTCCGTTCGCTTCTCGTCGCGGCAGCAATGGCGCGAACCGGCTATCCGGCCAGCCTCGCAATCTCCACCTATTTGAAGGACGGCTTCACACCAGCCGCCATCGCGTCGGATTCGCAAGGGAATGTCTACCTCGCCGGCAGCGCCGTGATTGACCCGGCTGCGCAAACCATGGGCGCCGTCGTGGCCAAGCTTGATCCGAAAGTCACTCAATATCTCTATCTCGCTTATCTCGACAGCGCCTCAAGCGACCAGGTGTCGGCGATCGCAATCGACGGCTCAGGTAACGCCTACGTCACGGGATGGACCACGAATCCGAACTTCCCCGTCGTCGGCGGAGGCGCGCTCGGGACAGCTCCAACCAGCGCCACCGACACACGGTCTTTCGTCGCCAAGCTAAACCCGCAAGGCGCGGTTTTGTTTTCGGTATTGATTGGCGGCTCCGCAGCGTCCACGGCTCAGGGTATCGCGCTCACGCCCCAAGGCCAGATTCTGCTCAGTGGAATCGCCGCCTCCAGCGGATTTCCCACCACGCCCGGAGCATACACCGTGCCGGACTCCACCAGCCAGTGGTTCCTGATGGAACTGGACGCGGCCGCCGACAAGGCCATTTTTTCAGCCACCGGCATCGGCGGAGGTTCCCTCGCGCTCGATGCGACAGGCAACATCTATATGGCCGGCAGCGCCGTCGGGACCAGCTACCCAACCACACCCGGCGCTTATCAAACGACGTTCGTGCAAGGTGCGTATTGCTTCGGCTTTTGCCGGTCCGGCTATCTCGGCAACCTCCAACACGTCACAAAGGTGGATCCGACGGGCGCCAAACTGATCTACTCCACCGGCCTCAATGACCCCGCGGGCCGCGCCGGTTCCACCACCAACACGGGCCTCGCCGTGGACGCCGCCGGAAACGCGTACGTCACCGGCACGCTATTCGAATCGCAGTATCCTTTCACCGTCCCCGTCAATTCCAACTTCACGGGTTACCTTTCCAAGCTCGATCCGTCCGGCGCGAACCTGCTCTTTTCTATCCCCGTGGGCGGGGCCGGCGTGCAACTGGATTCGTCCGGTTCCCTCTATGTGGGCGGCGCCGTTACCAGTGTCGATCCCTACATCAGCTTCTTGACTCCACCCCCGCCGCCGCCTGGCGTTCCCACCGTGTTCTCCTGGATTCCGCAAGTGTGCCTGCCCAACGCCAATACGGCAATCAGCGAGGCGTACGTGTTGAAACTCGACTCGGCCAGTGGCACTGTGCTGGACGGTCAATGGATCGACGGCTCGGCGCCGGGCGCGACGGGAATTACCTTGGCGGAAGGCAATGTCTGGATCACCGGGCCAACTCCTGCGCCCGACGTTCCGTTTTCGCCCGGAGTGCTCGCGCCCACGAACCTCAAGCCGGGGTATCTCGAAGGCGCTTACTTGTCCGCCGTCAGTTTCGCCGCTGGCGTCAACACCGGTCCGGCGATCGGCTGCGTGTTGGACGCCGCTAACCTCACGCATGCGGGCGCCGTTGCGGGCTTCCAGTTGCTATCGATTTTCGGCGCCAATCTCGGACCCACGCCCGGCGTTGCCGCGCCGGATGGAACCGATCCGTCCATCGGCGGAGTGTCCATCACCTTCGACGGAAATCCGGCGCAGTTGCTGTACGTCTCCGCATCGCAGATCAACGTAGCGGTTCCAGCGCCGCAAATCCCGCCTGCGGGAGCGGCCCCGCAAGCCGCTACGATCATGCAGATGACGGTGAACGGGACTACCCTGCAACGGCAATTTCCCCTCGCTGCATCCAATCTCAATCTGTTCGCCGATCTGTCCTCGAGTCAGATCTCCTGTGCAAACGCCGCGACCACTGCCACTGGATTTCAGCCGGTAGCGACCAACGCGGACGGATCGCTAAATTCCTGCGCGAACCCTGCCCAGTCGGGTTCCACAGTAGCGTTCTACATGGAAGGCGTTGGCGGATTTGCGCCGTCGCCCGCCGCCGGGTTGCTGTCGCCCAACCAGGGGCAAACCCTGCAGGCATCGGTTGGCCCGTGCGCGGCGGCGACCAGCGCGAATTTGATTAACGGCTTCGTTTATAAAGTGGACGTGACGCTGCCGCCAGCGCTACTGCCCTGCGGGCAAGATTACATCGCGGCCCCGGCCGAGACATTCTATCCAGTGACCTTCAGCTACAATGACGCACCAGTGGGACCGTTCTTTGTACCCGCGAATCTCGCCGGACCGGTCCAAAACTTCTCGCCGCCAGGCACTCCGATGCAGATGATCATCTGGGCGACGCCGTAATCGCGCGGTCGGCGATCGCAACCGCAGGCTCCCAAAACAAGAAGGGCCGCAAGAGTAACAATCGGCGATAATGTGCATATGGCCACTACGGACAAGGCGGACATGTCCCGGATCACGGCTGAGCCGGGTCAGCGCTCAGGCCAGCCTTGCATTCGCGGCCTTCGCATAACGGTTTGGGATGTGCTGGACATGCTCGCATCAGGCATGACCGAGGATGAGATCTTGGCCGACTACCCTTACCTCGAGAAGGCAGATTTTGCCGCGGTCTACGCCTACGCGTCACAGGTTGGGCGAAACCGGATTTCGGGTTGAAGCTTCTGTTCGACGCGAATCTGTCGCCGAAGCTGGTTGGCCGCCTCGCGGAGCGTTTCCTGATTCAGTGCATGTTTTCGACACCGGCCTCGCCCGTCACACGTCCGACGAGACCATTTGGGAATACGCAGGGGCCAACGCTGGTCGTCCGAAGCACAGTCTGAGCAGCGCGTCTACCTGATTTGTTCGGACCTCAGCGAAGCGGTAAGCTGAGATCGAGATGTATCTGCCCACGGCAGTGACGAAACAGTCGGAAATCGAAGCGGCGATCCACCGCGTGGAGCAATCGATCGGCCCGGACGTCGTGCGCATACGGTACGAGATCGGCGAAGACTGGAGCGGCCAGTGGGCCATCTTCTTTCGCATCGTGTTGAAGGACGACGCAGCCCGGAGCCGCCTCCGGGACGTCGCGACGAAGGTCGTCTGGGGACTTGCACAACACTTGGACTTCCCGGCGATGGGCGTATTCCCGTACCACAACTTCAGGAGCGAGTCGGAACAAGCCATGTTGCAGGAACCCGCTTGGGCTTAGCGGATGACTTCCTGGAAGACGCGCGTTCTCTGGCGGACAGTAGTGTGCTGTATAACCGGCAGACTCTCATGCGTCGCGCCATTTCGACAGCTTATTACGCGGCCTTTCATCTCTTCGTAGAGGATTTTGTCGAGCATTGGGAATTCGAGGATCAACGGGCGCGGCTGGGCAGGATGTTCAACCACGGCCCGATGCGAAACGCCGTGTTCGCGCCCAAAGACAAGAGAAATCCGACGGCCGTTGAACAGGAACTGCTGGACGTTATCACTGCATTTGGGCAGCTTCAGAAGGACCGACAGAGGGCCGACTACGATGGCGGCTGGAGGTTGGTTGAAACCGACGTCCGGGATTCGAAAAGGCTCGCGGAAGACGTTTTCGCGAAGTGGCGGAAGATCAAGGGTGAAGACATCGCGCGCCATCATTTGCTGTCGATGTTCGGCGCGAAGTGGGACTGAACTGTTCATCCACTTAATTCCGCGGAGGCGGAAGGTAGACCGGGCGGAGAAAATCGCCCGTGTGGGCCACAGGCCAAGCTTCCAGAAGCACCGTGGAGGGATATGATACATGCGAGGAGTCGCTTGAGCGCCCAATGATCTGCCGTTTCATTCTCCTGCTGACGATAGCCGCTCCAACCTGGGCGTGCTCGTGCGGCGGGAATTGGCCGTCGGTCAAACAAGCATGGCAGAAAGCGCCTTTCGTTTTTCTAGGAACGGTCGAGATTGCGGACCCGGAAGGTGACGGGCGACAAGCAATGTTCGAGGAACAATCAGTTCGCATTCACGTCGACGAGGCGTTTAAGGGCATCGTCGCTGGTCGAACGATTGAACTACATGAAGGCGCAAGCGATTGTGACGCAAAATTCCGGACTGGCCAGCGTTGGGTCTTCTACTTTGGATAGAGACGCAACTTCCGGCAGTTGGTACGTGCCCCCCTGTAGCCATTCGCTCGGCAGCGCTGCTCCGGGAGGGGACGACTTGCTGTTCTTGCGAAAGTTGCCGCAGTCCGCGAAGGGGACGAGGCTTTCCGGTGAGGTCGAGTTGTACGAGGACTCGCCCAAAGAGGCGTTTCGCCTGGTGGGGGGATTGCCGGCGGTTCGTGTCAAGATTTCCGGACCAAAAGGATCAAGTATCGAAGTGCTGACGAACGCGGAGGGAGCTTACGAACTCTACGATCTGCCGCTAGGACAATACTCCGTGAACATTGCGGTCCCCGCGGGTGTCAGAACCAGGTTCCCAATCGTAAGTGGCTCGCTGCCAGTACAAGGCACCGACGCCACCGTCGAACTCGGCGCGAATGGGAGCGCAAGCGTGAGTTTCGTACTCCAGGCTGACACGCGTTTGACCGGTCGAATGCTGGACGCGAGAGGGAACCCGATTAAGGACGTTTGTCTGGATCTCGAGCCCACAGCAGGCCGAGGCGAAGACGGAGGCCGATTCTTCGACTGCTCGAAGAAGGGCGGAGTCTTTGCCATGGCGATGATGCCTCCTGGCCAATACTGGTTAATGGCACGCGACGAAGTTAAGTTTGGCAATCACAAGTCGCAGTCGACGCTGTACTATCCAGGCACGAGAGATCGAGACCAAGCCGCAATCATCACGATTGAGGCGGGCAAGTATGTCGAGCATCTCGACATGCGAGTGCCCTCCGATGAAAAGCGATACCGGATAACGGGCCGATTGCAGTTTCAGGACGGCGCGCCAGTCGCATACGGCAGCGTGACCTTCACATCCCCAGAAAGAGGCTACTCAGAAGCCACGCACACCGACGCGGAAGGATCGTTCGGATTTCTGATGCTCGCCGGAATGACATGGGAATTGCAAGGAGAAATGGTCTTTCTGAATACGATCCTAACATCGTGTCCCCCAGTTTATGATCGGACCGCGCCGGAGGGGGATGCTTCGCTTCATCGACGCCAGCCCAACTCCACTCACCAGCGACTCTGATCACGGGAATCTCAAGCTCATACTACCCTTCGAGTCCTGCAAGGCTTGGCCACCCCAGCCTGCGCCCCGGCCACATTGACGTGCCATTGAAAATTAAACACTCCCGTTCCCACAACCACTTACGCCAACCGACCACCATCGCCCCCACCCACCGAGTCGTAACCTTGTCCTGATGGACCACCCAAACCAAACCTCGCGCCTCCGCCCATCACCATCGCATTGCCGACGCAATGCAAATTTTCATAAACGAACCCACGTCCCACTTTCGGACACCCGACAATTTCCCACCCGCCGCGCGCGAAGCCCGCAGTCAGGAAGTGTAGAATACAGTCATATGATGGTGGAGATCGAAGGCGTCACCCTTCATCTGGCGCATCCCGACGAACTCACCGTCGCCTGGGTCGGCCAGGAAGAAGTGATGCGGCAATTGCTCGCAGCCTGGCTCGTCGTCGACCCTCAGGACGTCCCCATGAATCCGCGCCTCCTCGGCAAGCCCGGCGTCGGCAAAACAACGCTCGCCTACGCCGCCGCCAAGCGCCTCCAGCGCGAGGTCTACATCATGCAGGCCACCGTCGACACACGGCCCGAGGATCTGCTCGTCACTCCCGTCATTGAGGGCGTGTCCAAACTCCGCTACGTCTGTTCGCCGCTGGTCACCGCCATGCTCCGCGGCGGCGTCGCGATTCTCGATGAAGGCAATCGCATGAGCGAAAAAAGCTGGGCCAGTCTCGCGCCTCTGCTCGACAACCGGCGATATGTCGAATCGATCGTGGCGGGCATCAAGATCAAAGCTCATCCGCTGTTCCGCATGGTCGCCACCATGAATGACGATTCGTCCACGTTCGACCTTCCCGAGTACATCCACTCCCGCTTGCAGCCGCAAATCACCATCGATTTTCCCGAGCGCCACGAAGAGTACGCCATCCTCAAGGAAAATGTCCCGTTCGGCGAAGAGCAAATTCTCAACTACGTCACGGAATTTCTCCAGCAGGCGCACTCGGCCGACGAGCGCTACACCGTGCGCGACGGCATCAACATCGCTCGCTTCGTGATGAAGCTCAAGGGCATCGAAGTCTCGCTCGCCTCCTCCAGCCAGAGCGAAGAGCGCTTCCTGATGCGAACGGCCATCATCGAAACGCTCGGAGAAGAAGCGCTGCGTTATGTCCCGCGCGCCTAGAGCCAGCGAAGATCCCGCCAGCCTGCGACGCGGAAACTTCACCTACTTTCCCGTCGTCCCCGGACGAGTCGAATTCAGCGCCGAGCTGCGCCGCGTAATTTTGAGTGACAAGCCCAAGATCGTCGCGGTGGAGCTGCCCGGATCGCTCGAAGACGTGTATTTACAAGCCTTGGCGCGCTTGCCCGAAATGTCGGTGATCCTCTATCCCGATCCTTCGGACGAGGAGCGCGGCATCTACGTGCCCGTCGAGCCTTGCGATCCTTTCACCGAAGCGGTCCGATCGGGCCTCGAAGTGGATGCCGAAGTGATCTTCATGGAGCCCGATTCGGGCGACCGTCCGCATCTCCCCGACACCTATCCCGATCCGTTCTCCATCCGCTACATCGGCATCGACAAATACGTCGACGCTTATCGGATTCACCCGCAGGAGCGCACCGACGAAATCGCCGCGCACGCCTCCGGTATGGCGTGGAAGCTGCAAGGCAGCGATCCGCTCGCGAACGTTTTGGTGGTCCTGTCGCTGAACCTGCTCGATCCCGTGCTCGACGCCATGGAGTCGCCGCAGCAGGAGCCTCACCGGCAGGAGTTGCCCGAAATCCGCCTGCTCAACCCGCATCCCGACTGCCTCGCCGAAATCACCACCGAATATCCTTACTTGCAGGATCGTTACGAAAAGTTCCGAACGCAATTGTCGCCGGCCGATCTCATCGAACGGCCGAAAGTCCAGTTCGATTTGTTGCGCGAAGCCGAAACCGAGTACGTCAAAAACACCGGCGACAAAATGGAGTACTGGCAGCGTCGCATGCTGGCGCGCTTCACTCGCAACCTCGCGTCTATCAGCGGCGACTTGGTCGCGGGCATCTTCGATATGACCGTGGCGGCGCGCTCCGTGGTGGATGACAACTACGCCTACGAAGTCTGGCACATGGCCAATCGCTATCCCTCCCAAAAAGGCGCCAGCGATTTGCTCGAGACAGTGAATCTTTCCGCCGCAGAAATCTGGATCAATACCAAGAAACTCCGCCTCCGTCGCCGCCTGCCGCGTCCCAAGCAGCGCCTCGCGCCTCGCGGATTGAAACGAAGGAAGAAAGAACAGTTCGAAGGCGAATGGGCTCGTCAAACCGATGGCACCGCGATCTGCTCCTACCCGCCCGAAGATTTGGTGATCGAGGATTACGGCCGATTCCTCAAGCGCAAAGCGAAAAGCATGCTCTCCGAGGAACGCTCCCGCACCGAGCCGTTTACCACCTCCATCCTCGATGGCATCGACCTGCGCGAGACCATTCGCAACTGGCACGAAGGCAAGCTCTACGTGCGCCAGCTCGACCGCATCACCGGCGAGGTCGGCGCCGCCATCGTGATCTTCGACGAAGACCGCGACGATCGTTATCCTTACCTCACCACTTGGCTGGGCGAGCACCAAAACGAATCGGATATGGCGTTTTATTCCACGCCTCCGTTCGAGCACTTGGTGGGGCCGGGAATCGGCCGCGCCGAATACGGCGGATTCCTGATGACGCTGCCGCCGCGCCGCATGGTCGACGTCTGGTCGGATCCGGACTACGATTTCGCCCAGAACAAGCCCGAGCGCCTGCTGCTCGCCGGCCTCGATTATTCGACGCAGCGCTACGTTCTCTATTGCGCCGCCAAGCCTCCGCGCTCGATCTTCCGCTCCATCGCCGCTCACTTGAACCGCCGCATCATGTACATTCCCATCGGCGCGTTGAATCCCGCGCAGAGGAAAAAGATCCGCGTCGTTCACGTGCTCGATAGCTATGAGCGCCGCGATCAGGCCAAGGATTATCTTTGGTGATTATTCGAAACGAAACTTCCGCGCCAGCACCCACGCGGCGATCAACGCCACGCTCAGAAACGCAGCGATGTGCGGCAGCACCGTTACCGGCGAATCCCCGAAGTTCATCAGCTTGTGCAGCGCATCCATGGCCCAGCCGGTGGGGAAAACGAGCGCCAGCTTCTGCGCCCACGGCGGAGTGATCTCGATCGGCCACCAGCATCCGCCCAGCGCCGCCATCACGTTGCTCACCACCACGCCCAACCCGATCACCTGCCCGTCGCTCGACGCCGCGTTGCCGAGCAGCAATCCGAACAGCGCGATCATGCCGGCGTACGCGGCCAGCACCGCGAAAATCGCCAGCAGGTGCTCGCCCCAATGAACGCGGAAGAGCAAGGTTCCGGTGATCATCGCGACCACGATCTGAACCAGCCCCAGCGAAACTCGCGCGCCCCATTTGCCGGCGACCACGGCCGAGCGCGACATCGGCGCGGATGCCAGACGCCGCAGAATCCCGAGCCGCCGTTCGGTGAGAATCGTGACGCCGCCGACGTTCAACAGCACCAGCATCGTGAACATCACCAGCATCCCCGGAACGGCCTGCTCGAAGCCGATGGGCGCGACCTTCCGCTTGCCCGCCGAGCTGACCGCGAGCGAAATTTCACGCGGCGCCCGCGCAAGATCGGCGAAAGCCTCGGGCGAAGGCTGGATGCCTTTCGCTTGGATGGCGTTGACATCGCCCATCAGGGCGAAAACAGCGCGGCGAATGCGCAGCTCCTCGTAGTCGCTGTTGATCCCCGAGCCGTGCCGCACGAAATCGACTTTCACGGGCTTGCCCGCCAGAACGGAGTCGGTGAATCCGGACGGAATGTGGACAAGCCTGAAATAGGCGTTGTCGTGAATGATGCGGAAGTTGCGCTGCTCCAGGCGATGGACGAACTCGCCGGCCAGAAACCCCGCGTCCGATGCCGTCGAGACCGCGATCGGGTCGGGCGCGTCCATCCGCCCGAAGCCGCCCGAGATATTACCGACGAAATAAAAAAAGATCATCGGCATGACGAACGTCCAGAGCAGGGCTTCGCGGCGCCGCAGCAGATGGTTCAAATCGCGAGTGACGAGAAACCAAACGTCCTTCAACACGCCGCCCTCCGAATGGTTCGAACGTTGATCAGCCACGCGGCGGCGAGAAAGACCGCGATGCCGGCGAAGGTGAGCGGCTTGAGCGAGCCCGCCAGGATGCCGCGGAGTTGCATTACCGACCAACCGTTCGGAGTCCAGCGCCCGATGTTCGCCAGGCTGCGCGGCATCCACTCAAACGGGACGAATCCGCCGCCCAGCATGACCAGCGGCAGCGTGACAAAATTGGTGAGCAACGCCGCCACGCGCTCGGACGACGCCAGCGATTGCAGCGGCATGATGATCAGGTACAGGCCGCAACCGGAAGCGGCGATCCAGAGAATCGCCAGCGGAAAATTGGCGACGCGCAGGTCCATCATGCTTTGCGCCACCAGCAATCCGAACGCGCCGATCACGGCGAATACCAGCGCCGCCGCCAGCACTTTGCCGCCCAGAAACGCGCCCATGCTGGCGGGCGTCGTTGCGATTCTTCGCAGCGATCCCGAGGTTCGTTCGCGCCAAACATCCGCCGCCAGCGCTCCCGCCAGGAAAAAGATCGCCATGAACAGCGCGCCGGGCAGCAGGATGGCAGCGAACCCGCCCGGCTGTTCGTCTTTGTCTGGAATGATCGTCGGGTTCAGTTCAATGGTCGGACGGCGCATCAAGTTGCCCGGCGACGACACGCTTTCGGTGGCCATCGCCAGCGTCTCTTCGATGATGTCGGGAATGATGCGTTGCGCCGGATTCCGGACCAGTGCGAGCGTCACCGGCTTCGATTGCAGGAACCCCGTGGTGAAGCCGGCGGGAATGATGAGGAGCGCCGAGGCTTCGCCGCGATCCATCCGTCGGCGACCCTCCGCTTCGGCGACTTTCTCCACCGTGAGCATCTTGCCGAGCGAACCCTGGCTGAAGCTCCGCGTGAGCAAGCTTCCGCCCGTGCCGCCATCCTGGTCGGCGATCAATAGCGTCCCATGCGGCCCAGCGCCGCGAGGCCCGAAGACCAGCGTCAGGATGATCACCAGAAAAGTCGGGATCGCGAGCCAGGTGAGCACGGTGATCGGCTCGCGGGCCAGACGCCGCAGGTCCTTCAGCGCGCTGATCCAAAGGAAGCGCATGGCGTTATTCGCGAAGTTCCTTGCCGGTGAGCTTGATGAACAGGCTCTCCAGGCTGGGCTGGGTGAGCGTGGTGCCTCGCACTTCGCCGTGCGAATTGAGCGCCGCGAAAATCGCGGGCAGCCGGTGCGACGCGTCGCTCACCGACAGAGAAAGCAGTGCTTCGTCGGCGTGCATTACTTCAACGCCGTCCATGCGAGAGAGCGAAACGCGCACGGCCTCCGGTTCAAAGACGCCCGTCAGACGCAGCAGGTCACGCTCCCCCACCATGGCGCGCAGTTCCTGAAGCGTGCCCTGCGCGATGATGCGGCCGTGATCGATAATCCCGATGCGATCGCACAGCGTCTCGGCTTCTTCCATGTAGTGGGTGGTGTAGAGCACGCACGTGCCGCCGCGAACCTGCTCGCGCACCAGTTCCATCAAGCGCACTCGGCTCTGCGGGTCTACGCCGACGGTCGGTTCGTCGAGCAGCAGCACTTTCGGCTGATGCACGATGCCGCAAGCGAAGTTGAGGCGGCGCTTCATGCCGCCGCTGAAGCGCTTCACGGGTTCCTTGGCGCGATCCTGCAAACCTGTCAGTTCGAGAACCGCGCTGATGCGCTCGTGCAGTTTCGATCCGCGCAGCCCTTGCGCGCCGCCCCAATACGCCAGGTTTTCTTTGGCCGACAAATCCTCGTAAAGCGCGACATCTTGCGGCACCACGCCCAGGCTACGCCGCGCGGCGATTCCGTCATCAACCACGTCGTGCCCGTTCACTCGAACGCGGCCCGAGGTAGGCGCGAGCAGGCTCGAAATGCAGCCGATTGTGGTGGTCTTTCCCGCGCCATTGGGGCCGAGCAATCCGAAGATCTCGCCCGATTGCGCGCTAAAGCTGACGTCTTCCACTGCGGTCAAGTCGCCATACTTCCTGCGGAGCTTTTCGACTTCGATCATCTTCTCTTCCAGGATAAGGCCGGAAACCAGTCGTCACCGCGACGTTCCGACGAAACGTCGCTGGAGTGCGACGAACGCTACTGTTCCGCCTCCAGAATGGCGTTGACAAGGCCGTCGATGGTGAACTGCTTCGCTTCGGCGCTTACCCGTAAACCGTGCGATCGCGCGGTTTCCGACGTCACCGGGCCTATGGACGCGATGCCAACGCCCTCCAGTGCCTCGCGGCCGGCCAGCGTCACTAAATTGTTAACAGTTGACGAACTAGTGAAGGTGACCCAGTCTGGTCTGTCGGCGGCGTCGAAGATTTCGCCGACCAGCTGCGCGGCATTTTCCGGCACGATGTTGCGATACGCCTCGACGACATCGACCGTTGCGCCGAGTTTTCGAAGCTCGATCGGAATCACGTCGCGGGCCACCGCCGCGCGCGGCAACAAGATGCGCTTTCCGTTCAACGGCACCGAAGCGAACGAGTGGACCAAGCTCTCCGCGACGTACTCTTCGGGCATCAGGTCCACTTTCAGGTGCAGAGCTTCCACCGCTCGTCGAGTGGCAGGACCGATGGCGCAGACGCGCGCTTTCAAGGAACGAAGATCGTGCGGTGACTGATCCAAGCGATCCAGAAAATATCGGACGCCATTCGCGCTGGTGAAGATCAGCCAAGCATAGCTCGACAATTCCGCGATGGCGCGGTCGAGCGGCGCGGGATCTTGCGCGGGCGCGATTCCGATCACCGGCAGCTCGATCGCGTCGGCGCCGAGCGAACGCAGCCGGTCGGATAAGTCGGCGGCTTGATCCTGCGCGCGCGTCACCACGATCTTGCGGCCGAATAGCGGGAGCTTCTCGTACCAATTGAGCTTCGCGTGCAAGCTCACCACTTCGCCGATGATCACCGTCGCGGGCGGTTTGAGATGCGCTTCGTCGATCCGATCGGCGATATTGGCCAGCGTTCCGGTCACGGTCTCCTGATCCGGCCGAGTGCCCCAGCGCACGGCGATCGCGGGAGTCGCAGGGGATCGTCCATGCGCGACGATCTCGCGAGCGATGTCTCGAATCGCTGCGATACCCATGAAGATCACCAACGTTTCCGATTGGCCGACCTTGCTCCAATCGACGCCGGCCGCGGCGTGACCGGTGACGAACGTAACCAGCCGCGTGTGCTCGCGATGCGTGAGCGGAACGCCGCTATAGGCCGCGATTCCGAGCGGCGAGGTCACACCGGGGACCACTTCGAACGGGATGCCGGCGTCGGCCAGCGCTTCCAACTCCTCACCGCCGCGGCCGAAGATGAATGGATCGCCGCCTTTCAAACGCACCACTGTCAGCCCTCGGCGCGCCCGCTCGATCAACATGCGGCAGATTTCTTCCTGCGGATACGCGCGCACTGCCTTCTTCTTGCCCACGTAGATGTGCTCGCAATCGGGACGGGTCAACGCGAGCAGGCGCTGATTGGCGAGGTGATCGTACAGCACCGAATCGGCCAGAGCGAGCAATTTGCGGCCTTTCCAGGTGATGAGATCCGGGTCGCCCGGACCGGCGCCAACCAGATAAACCTTGTTCATGTGCGCGGCATTCAGGTACGCAGGGTCGGATCCGCTTCCGCGCCGTACACCGCTTCCAGGATTTTCGCGCCGCCAGAGGCCAGCAGTTGCTCGCCCAGAACGCGGCCGATCATCGCCGCATCAGCCACCGAGCCGCTGGACTCCCGGCGGATCACTTCGGTTCCATCGGGCGACACGACGATGCCGCGCAGACGCAGCAGCGATCCGTTCTCGACAGTGGCGTGCGCGCCGATGGGCACCTGACAGCCGCCGCCCAGCGTGGCAAGCACCGCGCGTTCGGCGGTCACCGCGATCCTGGAATGCAAGTGCTCCAGACGCGCGCAGACCGTTTGCGCCTGGCCGCCATCGTCGCGCGTTTCCACCGCCAGCGCTCCCTGACCGACGGCCGGGCACATAATGTCCGGCTCGAGCACCTGGGTGATGCGTTGATCCCAGCCCAAGCGGCGCAATCCGGCGGACGCGAGCACGATGCCGTCGTACATTCCTTCGTCGAGTTTGCGCAGCCTGGTGTCCAGGTTGCCGCGAATGTTCTGGATGTCGAGATCCGGCCGTACGGCTCTGAGCTGCGCCGCGCGCCGCAAGGAACTGGTGCCCACTCGCGCGCCTGGCACCAGCTCGGCCAGCTTTCCGCCGATCAGCGCATCGCGCGGATCCTCGCGTTCGGGAATCGCGGCCAGCGTTAATCCGGCGGGCAATTCGGTCGGCATGTCCTTCAGGCTGTGGACCGCCAGATCGATGGTCCCGCCAAGCAGCGCCTCTTCGATTTCCTTAGTGAAAAGTCCCTTGGTCCCGACTTTCGACAGTGCCACGTCGGTAATCTTATCGCCGGTAGTATGAATGATTTGCAAACGACAATCGAAACCCATGCTTTCAATGCGCGCTTGAATCCAATGCGCCTGCCACAAAGCCAGTTGTGATCCGCGCGAGCCGATGGTCAGCATGCTATTCGCCCAGCCGGAAAACCTTTCGAATGGTGGCGATAAAATAATGACCCTCGGGCTCGGAAGCTTGGCGGCGGAGTTCGGAAATCGGTCCATGAGCGATCTTATTAATGATGCTCTTGGTGAGCGCTTCCAGCGCCTGCTCCTGTTCCGGCGTGAGCGCGCCCAGCTTGCCGCGCATCCGGGCCGTCTCCGCGGCGCGCACGTTTTCGAGCTGCTCCTGCAAGCTCACGATGGTGGGGACCACTTCGCGCGCTTTTAGCCGCGCCATCATCCGACTCACTTCTTCGCGAATGATGGCTTCGGCGTCCTCGGCCGATTGCGCCCGGCCCTTCAGGTTGGTCTCCACCACCTTCTGCAGGTCGTCGATGTCGTACAGGAAGACGTTGTCCAGCGTGTTGATGCTCGGCTCGATGTTGCGCGGCACGGCGATGTCGATGAGGAACATCGGGCGGTTCCGGCGGGCGTCCAGCACTTTCTTCATGTCGTCCCGGACGATGATGTAATGCGGCGCGCCGCTGGACGTAATTACGATGTCGACTTCCTGCAAGAAGCTGGGGAAACGCGCGTAGTCGACGATTTTGCCGTCGAAAAGCTGGGCCATTTCGACGGCCCGCTCGTGCGTCCGGTTGGTCACGAAGATCTGGGTTGCGCCGCTGCGCCGCAGATGACGCGCGGCCAGTTCGGACATCTTGCCCGCGCCCACGATCATTACTTTCTTGTCTTCGAGCGTTCCGAAGATTTCTTTGGCGAGTTCCACCGCCGCGTAGCTGACCGAAACGGCGCTTTCACCGATGTCGGTTTCGGAGCGCACGCGCTTCGCTACGTTGAATGCGCGCGTGAGCAGGTTGTCGAGGAACCCGTTGACCGCGCCATGCTGTTTGGCCAGGGCGTAAGCCGACTTCAACTGGCCCAGGATCTGCGGCTCGCCCACCACCATCGAGTCCAGGCTCGAGGCCACGCGGAATAGATGCTGGATCGCCTCGCCGTCTTCGTAGCGGTACAAGTAGGGCGTCACCCATTCCTGGGCTACGTTGCGCGTGTGAGCTAGAAATTCGTCCACCGCGACGCCCGATCCGGCGCCATCCTCGGAAGTGAGCGCGATTTCCACGCGGTTACACGTGGAAAGAATCAGGCCTTCGCGAAAACCGGGGCGGCGCTTCAATTCGAGCAAGGCGTCGGGCAGGGAATGCTCATCGTAGGCCAGGCGTTCGCGCACTTCCACGGGCGCGGTCTTGTGGTTGACGCCGGTGATGGAGAATCTCATCTGGCCAGCATCGTCCTCAGCCCCACGTGCGCGGCCCAGGTGAGAGCCGAACAGCACAGGACCGCAACCGCCATCAGAGCGGCTTTGCGTCCCCTCCATCCCGCCGTCGCGCGGAGGAAGACCATGGTTAAGTAGAAGCCCCAGGTGATGAACGCCAGAGCGATGCGTGGATCGCGGATCCATGCCGTTCCGGATTCGATGGAAGCCCAGGTGCTGCCGGCGATTACACCGAGCGTGATAAATACGAAGCCCAGGCTCATCGAGTTTGTCACCAAATTATCCAACGTGCCGAGCGGAGGGAGCTTGGTGAAAAGATTGATCGATTTTTTCCGCTTGAGCTGCCGTTCCTGGATCAAATAGAAGATGGATGCCACGGCGGTGAGCAGCAACGCCGCGTAGCCCAGCAGGATCATCATCACGTGCAGCAGAAGCCAGGCGTTCCGGACACCCGGGTTGGGCCAGGATAGCATGGGCGTTTCCATGGCGCCGATCTGGGTGAGAACGAAGACTAGGGGGAAAATACACACACTGAGGCTGGCGTAGTCGTAGCGCCAGTACACGTACAGGAACAAAACCGCGATCAGGAAAGCGCACACCGTGGCGCATTCGAAGAAGTTGTCGACGGGCAGGTGTCCGACGGCGGTGGCCAGCTCGACGATGGCCACGAAATGCAGCACCGCGCCGATCAGGAAGGCAAATAAGGCGTATTTGAGGAACCCGGCTTTCTTGCGGATCAGCACGGCCAGGGCGTGAAGTAAGCCCACGCCGTACAGCGCCGTGGCAATGCGCAGCCAGAGAAGTCCCATCTCGTGCATTCAGCTTCAGTATATCGCCCGCACGCTTGGTGCCAAACGCTGGATGGGCGGTAGGGCGTTCAGTGGAATGCCTGCTTCAGCAGGTCTTCGGCGAACGCCATCGATTATATCCAGCCTGGATTACGGAAATGCGCTTGATCCGACGTGAAGTTAAAGTAAGGATGGATCCCCCAGCGATTGTAAGGTTGAAGTTGATCAAATAGCGCCGTCGCCAATCTTCCGGTTACGTAAGCCAAGCGGGACTGGTGGCTGGCGTAGGTGGTCAGCAAGACACCGAAGAATGAGGGCAGCTTTAGGGCAGTCGTCAATCCCCGGACGGCGCGGAAGCCTGGATCGGACCTTCATACTCGAAGCGACGGACATTACTCAGGCATTCGGCCAGGGCGCCGGTCAGAGTGTTGCTCCATCCGCACGGTTGGAACGTCGCTACCTTCTGATTCAGCTCGATATCGGCCCTTGCGAAGAACTGGAGGGCGCTGATCTCGGGAGTGGGGTACTCGTGCACGGTGATGCGCACTTCCATCTCCCCGGATACGTGTTTTTTCTTGACGGAGAAAAAGTGCAGCTGGGCGAGCGCTTCCGAGGGATCTCTCTGCACGAATTTCCATTCGCTCATTTTGTTTGCCTCCTATTCAGTTCCTCAAACCGGCCGCCAAGCTTCGCAGGGCGGCGACCTGATCAACTATGGCTAGGTGGTGAGCAGCACGCGCACTTGGTTTACCAAGTCCGCTCCCGCCTGGCCTGCTTCCGCGCTGGAAAAATCGGATGGAAGCTGCAGAATCTGGGTATTGCGCCCGCTCTGGCGGAGCTTCTCGACCGCAGCCTCACCCGTTGGCAACGTTAGAATCCCCGGGCCGCAAATCACCAGTTGGGGCCTGATCGCCTTCACCAGTGTCGCTGCTTCCCCTACGTGCCGCGTGATGAGGACTTCATAACCCGAGCGTGTCAACAAGGCGCTAAGGCCCGCCAACAGATTGCTGGAAGGGTCCACGCACACTATTTTAGTTTTTGCCGGTCCCAGTTGTTCGCCGGACGCCCGCGGCGCGCTGGAGAATGCCTGGATGGCTTCTCTCTCCGAACCGTAGGTGGGAATCAGGCTCTCCAGTTTCGTGAGTTGAAATACCCGGAGAACGGACGGGGACAACTCGCATAACTTTAAACCGCCGCCAGAGGCGCGCAACACGCCGAACATAAGAACCAAGGCGCCCAATCCGGAGCTGTCGATGTAATCCGTCCCGGCCAACTGCAGAACCACCTGCTTCACAACAAGGATATCCGTCCCTGGAATCCTGGTCTGTTTTTCCAACTCTGCCTGAAGTGCGTTGACCTCGGCGCCGAGGGTAATGTGGCCCTGGCATCGAATCACGGCCACGTCGTCCATCAACTGGCTTTGCAGAGTTAGTCGCATCGCGAGCTCACAGGAGTATAGACCTTGGCGCCTCCTCCTGGCAAGCCATCTTAGCGAATCGGCTCCGTCGAGCGATGGCTGTTGTACATAAAGTCGCCGCCTCTGACGCTATTTTCCCACCGGCACTTTGCGTCGCAGTTCATCGAAGAAGTTGAGCAGGAACACGACGTGGTTCTGCGCCTCTTGCGATCCCTTGGCCTCGGTGGCAGGCATCAGCGCCACGATGCGCTTGCCGTCGTGCGCGAGATCGATGTTCTTGACTTCGGCGGTGCCCCCGATTCGCGCTGTTGGTCACAGTAACAACACCCTTGCTGCTCGTAGCATTCGTCTGAATCAAGTTCAGGACCACAGCGCTGAGCGTATTTTGCACCTGCTGCAGGAGTTGGGCGCCGGTAATAGTCGTCCCCCTACCCGGCTCAACACATGTTCCGCCGCCTGGTTGGATGGGGAGCACCACCACATTACTGATAACGTTTCCAGTTACCGCCGCCAGGGAAACGTAGCAGCCCGTGGTGACTGAGGCTGGGATCGCCACGTCGATCTGAGTCACGCCCGGGTAACCGGCCGAACCTTGATAGAGGATGGTTGTTTGCATGCCGCCGACATAAATCTGCAGGGGAGTATTCACGGCGTGCGGCGCAGAAGCGTAGGTCGTATCGCTATCGGCTCCATCGGCGCCCAGTCCCGTTGCCCACACTACGGAGCCATGTGCCCGGCACTTTTTGGTACTACAACAATTGGGATTTCAATGTTCTTGGCACGATTTTTGAACAGACACTTCAAAACAAAGATTAACGTCGCGTTTCGCGAGCGGATCGCCGGGCCACTCCAGATGCAAGATTTTCGGCTCGAAGACATGTACTATCAGCGGGCCTCGGCCAACACGGCCGCAATAGCCCGATCAATTCATCCTGCGTATCACTTCCGTCTGACCGCTCGCGATATGGCACGATTCGGATATTTGTACTTGCGAGAAGGTAAATGGAAAGACACTCAAGTCATTCCTGCAGACTGGGTCAAAAGAAAGTACAACATCGTACTCCGACGTCGGTAAAGCCGGAGGAGGAGGTGGGGCGGTGGGTACGGTTACTTGTGGTGGGTAAACGGATTTGGCCTCCCGGTTAAGACCTTTAATGCGTGGGGCGCGCTTGGCAAGTACATCGTTGTGATTCCGGAGCGAGATATGGTGGCTGCATACCAGAATCACACCGAGTTGCCGGATGACGCACTTGCAATGTCCGACGAGGACGTGAATAAACTTCCTACAATTTCGGCCCCGCAGATCAACACGCTGCTAAAGATGCTTGTCGACGCGCAATGCCAGGCCCTGCGCACTCGTACACTACCTTTTCAAATTCGCGGTTAGAAGCAGAGTCGAAGAGCCGCAAAAATCTGGTTGCTCCGACAAGTCGCGGGGTGGCTACGTCCTGCTCGCTCTGGTGTCACTTTCCGGCGCGAGGTGGGGCGGGCGGCAGCGTGCCACCTTCGGCGAGGATCTTCATGTTCTCGAGCGCCCGCGTGAACGTCGCGATCTTTTGCGCCTTGTCCTTTTCACGAGCGGCGTCATCCGCAAGCATCGAGTTATCGAACATGAGCGTGTAAACGAGCTTCGATGTACTCGCGCTCACCGGCCTCGCCTCGAGCGTGCCGTGATAGAGATTGTACGGCCGGCCGGCCTTCACCGTCTGGGTGTAGGTATAGGAAAGCTCGGTTTTCCCCACGAGGACCTCTCCCGCAACGGACCGCACCGCGCCGAATTCACCGT
>Ga0302324_100004175_pt1 | contig 32130 bp, 24 predicted proteins | sample Palsa_T0_1_FD_201949 | JGI IMG/M metagenome (GOLD analysis project Ga0302324, IMG submission 201949) | Peat permafrost microbial communities from Stordalen Mire near Abisko, Sweden - Palsa_T0_1 | ecosystem: Environmental > Terrestrial > Soil > Palsa > Peat permafrost | place: Sweden: Abisko... | reverse complement strand
CCACGGCAAGCGGCGTCTCACCCCAGCGCGCACTGGGTATGCCGACCACCGCAACCTCCGCGACCGCGCCGTGCGCGCGCATCACCGCCTCGATATCGGCAGGATAGATGTTCTGGGCGCCTGAGAGAATCATGTCCTTCTTGCGATCCACGATGTAGAGGAAGCCGTCGGCATCGAGCCGGCCAAGATCCCCGGTGCGCAACCATTGACGGCCATCCGCATCGATCCACGTGACCTCGCGGTTGGCGTGCTCCAGGCGATGGTAGCCGGCCATGATGAGCCGACTGCGGCCCACGATCTCGCCGGTCTCGCCGATCGCGACCTCGCAGTCATCGTCACCCAGAATCCGGATGTCGGCGCCGAGCACCGGCTTGCCGACCGAGCGCAGCTTGCGCTCGAAATCCTCCGGTTGAAGAATCGTGATCAACCCCTCGGTGAGCCCGTAGAGCTCGATCAGATCACAGCCGAACTCGCGCACGAAGCCGCGCTTGACCTCCTCCGCCAGCGGCGAACCGCAACACATCAGCGTCTCCAGGCTGTCGGTCCGGAATGCGCGGTGCTCCGTATGGGCGAGGAGTCGCTCGAGCTGCACCGGCACGAAGGCCCCATGCGTGATGCGCTCGCCCTCGATGAGCGCGAGCGCCGCGCGCGGGCTGAAGCTTCGCAACAACACGATCGTGCCGCCAACGAGCATGGTCGACAGCATCGTGACCCAGCTGATATTCGAGAACAGGCCGAGCGAGCACAGCGTGCGGCAACCGCTGCGGTAGCGCAGCGCGATCGCCGCGTCATAGGCCCAGTGCATGCGGCAGGCGTGCGTGTGCACGATGCCCTTCGGCAATGCCGTGGTGCCCGAGCTGTAGATGAGATTGCACTCATCATCCGGCGCAATCGCGACCGCGGGCGGCGTTGCAACGTGGACGGCGCAGAGCTGCTGCAAGTCCAGCCAGCCCTGCACCGGCGGCTCACAGCCGATGAAGTGGCGCGCGCCGAGCGCGCCTTGGGCGCGCAGCCCATCGATCCGCGCGCAGTGCTGCCCGGAGGCAAACACCGCGACGCAGCGCGCGTCAGCGCACATATCGGCCACGGCCTGATCGGCGATCGAGACGTTGAGCGGCACCGCGACCGCGCCCGCGCGTATCACGCCGAACAGCGTGAGCGCGGTCTCGAGCCGGTTATCCATCAGGACTGCCACCCGCTCGCGCGGCGCGACGTCGAGAGCAGACAGACCGTTCGCAATCCGCGCGGTAGCATCCGCGAACTCGCGCCAGCTCAGGGCGAGCGCGCCGTCGATCAGCGCCGGCCGGTCCGCCAGCCAGCGCCCGTTCTGGACGATCAGGTCCGGTACTAGCGGCGATGATGCTTTGAACCACGACATATTGGCCAGTCGCACGCTTTCTGATCGCAGTGGGCCGGCTGGGCGGCGTCGGCGGCTCCCTGCCGCGCCGGAAGCCTAATAGTGGTAGCTCACCGTCGCAGAATAGGTGCGCGGCGGCCCGTAGAAACCAATCTGGCTCACGCCGCCGGTGAACGCATTGGCAGCTGCGATCGGCGGATTGCCGAAGTCATAGCCGGCCACACGGTAATACTTATCGGTCAGGTTCTTGCCGTCAATGGCAAAGCGCCAGGCCTTTCCTGTGGTAGTGAACGCGAGGCCAGCGTTGAGCAGCCCATAGGCCGGCTGGTCGGTCACGCTCGGGGTGGTGTTCGCGACCTTGGTGAAGCTGCGCCAGTCGTAACCGGCGCGGGCCAACAGCGTGCCTGATGTCAGATCCCAGGTGTAGGTCCCGTTACCGGATACGGTCCAGCTCGGTGCGTTGAGCGGCCGATTCTTGTCGGCCACGTTGACCGTCGCAATGCCGGGCCCGCAACCGGGCTCGAAGGTGAACACGCTACAAGGAAAGATGTAATCCTCGTAGTAGGAATCGAGATAGCCGGTGGTGAGTCCGAGCGTGAACGCTCTGCTCGCACGCCATGCGGACTCGAGCTCGACGCCCTTGTTGATCTGTTTGCCGGCATTGAGCACCGCGGTGAGGTTCTGCGGCGCGCCCTGGAATTCGACGAATTGCTGCAGCCCGACTTGTGCGTTGCTGTAGGGGTCGTAGAACGCCGCCAGATTCAGCAGCAGCGTATCATCGAGCAGCGTCGACTTAAGGCCTATCTCGTAGTTGTCGGCGGTTTCCGAATTGTAGCCGTTCTGCGTGCCTGGATAGATGGCAGCGACGCCGCGCATGTCGAAGCCGCCGCTCTTAAAGCCGCGGCTATAGGTGACGTAGCTCATCACGTGGTCGGTCCAGTGGTAGTCGAGGCCGAGACGCGGCGTGACGTTCACGAACGAGCGGGTGCGGGTGTAATCGGTCACGACGCTGGGAGTCGGGTAATACAAGGGGAAGAACCCGGCCGGCACCGTTGCGGGGTTGAACAACTGCTCGTTTGGCAGCAACTGCTCCGGCGCGAAGCTGCCGTAGTCGGCCTGGAACACATTGGCGGTCTTCCGATCCTCGTTCCAGCGCAGTCCGGCATCGAGGTTCAGCCGCTCGGTCAGCTTCCAGGAGGTGTCACCATAGACGGCCGAGCTCCTGGTCAGCACACAACCCTTGACCAGCTCGGTGATGTAGAGGTCGTACGCTGGGATGCCCAGCGTCGTCAAGGTACCGAGCGAGGCGTTGTAGTCACCACAGGCGGTGCTGTCCATATAGAACAAGCCGCCGACGGCCTTGACCAGGTCGTTGGTGAAGGTCAATTGCGCCTCGCCCGAGGCCTGCTGATCGTGGTACAGGCCTGGCACCTGGAACAGGTTCTCGTCCAGCTCCGTGAAGTTGATGAACTGCTGGCCGTGGCCTTCGCGGTAGGCGCCGACGAGCTTGAGATCGAGTTGACTAGTCAAGCTCTGCGTATAGGTCCCCGAGTAGCCGCTGCGGTGAAAGAAGTCTTTGTTGACCGGCATGTCGTCGTACATGTCGTACGGGTCGCTGAGCTGCGGCGCAAGATAATTGTTGAGCCGTTGGCCTCCGGAGACATTGGAATTATCGAGCGTGTCATCGGCGACCAGCTTGAGCTTCGAGCTCTCGCCCCAGAGGATGGTCAGATTGGCGCGCCCCACCAGGATGTCCTTGTTCGAGAGCGCCTCACCGATGGAGTTATACGGGCTCGGTGTCTGGCCGGGCTGGGCGACCACCTCGCCGTAGCCGCCGTGCTGCAGATCCGCCAGCGCGAGCCCGATGTAGACATGATCGGCGACCACCGGAGTCGAGCCGCTGAGCTTGAAGTCGTGCTCCCCGAAGTTGCCGCCGGTGGCCGAGACGGTGAGCGTCGCAGGTCCGGCGATATCGCGTGTCACGTACTTGATCGCGCCGGCAATCGTGTTCTTACCATAAAGCGTGCCTTGCGGACCGCTCAGTACCTCGAGCCGGTCGACGTCGATGACGTCGAGCAGCGAGGACTGCGGGCGCGCCAGGTAGACATCGTCGAGATACACGCCGACGCCAGGCTCGAATCCCCATAGCGGGTCGCTCTGACCGACACCGCGGATATAAACGTTGATGGTACTGCTGGTGGCGCGATCGTTGGCGATCTTCATGTTCGGCACGAAGCTGTTGAGATCTTCCAGGTTCGTGACCCCCTGGCTTTGAATCGTCTCCGCGGTGATCGCGGTTACGGTGAGCGGGACGCTTTCCAGGTCCTCCGCCCGACGCCGCGCGGTGACCACGATTTCCTCGAGCGTGCCGTTGTCGGCGGCAGCACCGGTGGTCGCGTCGGGCTCGGCCGCGCCAGCCAGACCCGCTGAAACGAACAAATACGCAATGACTACGCTGCAGAGCCTGCGAATCATGGTGGTGCCCCCCAAAACCTTAGTTATCTGTATCGCCGTCCATCATGACGTTGAACGGTCGTTGAAGTCTATTTCAACGATCGTTTAAGATCAATCATGGGGTCGCAAGCCGGCATTTATGTTCAGTCAGGGCAGGTCCTGAAGGCAGCGCGCCCGACAATTGGGCGCGATCCCGCGTGCCAAGCGCTGCCGCGCTGCGCTAGAATCTCTGCCTGCTGCAGGTATTCAATGCCCCGACCGAAGCGCACTACCAAAGACAAACTCCTGGATGCAGCGGAGAAGCTCTTTGCCCGCCGGGGCTTCCACGGCACGTCGCTGCGCGAGATCACCGGGGCGGCGGGCGTGGACCTCGCCCTGGTGAACTACCACTTTGGCAGTAAGAAACAGCTGCTCGAAACCGTGCTCAAGCGACGTGGCCGGGTACTGAACGAGGAGCGGCTGCGGCGCCTGGCGCAGGTGCGCCACAGCGCCGCTCCGGGCGTACCTAGCCCCGAAGCCGTGGTCGGCGCATTTCTCGATCCGATTCTAGATCGACTGGCACACGCCGGCCCGGGCTGGCACAGCTATTTTGCGCTGATCGCCTACGTCAACAATTCGCCCGAGTGGGGCCGCAAGCTGATGGGCAAGGCCTTCGATTCCACGGTGCGCGAGTTCATTCAGGCGGTCATGCAGTCGCTGCCGGGAGCCGCACCCGAGGACATCTTCTGGGGTTACAACTTTCTCACCGGAGCCTTGACGCTGTCGCTCGCGGAAACCGGCCGCCTCGATGCGCTCTCGGACGGGCTGTGCCGGTCGAACGACGTCGCGGCTCTGAAGGCGCGCCTGGGCCCGTACGTTGCGGCCGGACTGCGTGGTCTGGCTCTCCCGCGTCGATTGCCGAGGGAGCGCTAGAATTTTCGGCGCGCGACTGCAATCTGAGAGCTATGCGCGCTATGCACTCGGCATGCTGCTGCTGGTCTACACCTTTAATTTCATCGATCGGATCATCCTCGGCATCCTGGTGCCGCCCATCAAAGCCGAATTGCATCTCACCGATACCGAGCTTGGGCTGTTGGGCGGAACCGCGTTCGCGCTGTTTTACACCGGGCTCGGCGTTCCCATCGGCTGGCTAGCCGATCGGGTGAATCGCGTATGGATCATCGCAATCTCGCTGAGCCTGTGGAGCGCTTTTTCCGCAAGTACCGGCCTTTCGCACAGTTTCATTCAGCTGTTCATTGCACGGCTGGGTGTCGGTATCGGCGAGGCGGGCGGGGTGGCCCCAGCCTATTCCGTCATCAGCGACTACTTCCCGCCCGCCAGGCGCGCGCGGGCACTCGCCATCTATTCCTTTGGGATTCCAATTGGCAGCGCTGCAGGTTTGCTGTTCGGCGGCCTCATTGCAGCTACCGTGAGCTGGCGCGTCGCGTTCATAGTCGTGGGCGCACTCGGCCTGATCCTGGCGCCCGCCTTTGGCTACACGGTACGCGAACCGGCGCGCGGCGGGCTCGACGCAGCGGCGCGGGCACGGCCGATACCAAAGTTGCGGCAAGTGGCTGCGCTGCTGGCGGGAAAGATCTCGTTCTGGAGCCTGTCGCTCGGCGGTGCCGCGAGCTCGGTCATGGGATACGGGACATTCTTCTGGTTACCGTCATTCTTCGTACGCAGCTACCACCTGTCGCTATCTCAGGTCTCCTGGTACCTCGGCACGATAACCCTGGTGGGTGGCGTGACGGGCATATGGCTGGGCGGCTTTCTCGCGGATCGCCTCGGCACCCGTAGCCGCTCGGCCTATGCGCTGGTACCGGCCGGCGCGTTTGCGCTGACCATTCCGCTGTATGCACTCGGCGTGCTCGCACCTCCGAGCGTGTGGACCTTGCCGCTTTTCCTGCTGCCGATCGCGCTGGCGCTCGCATGGCTCGGCCCGACGATCTGCGCGGTACAGCATTTGGTACCGCCGGACATGCGGGCATTGGCCTCGGCGCTGTTTCTGTTCATCAACAATCTCATCGGCCTGGGACTCGGTACCGTGCTGATCGGTCGTCTGTCGGACCACTTTGCCGGCCAATACGGCAGCGACTCACTGCGCTATGCGATCCTGTCGGGGACGGGGTTTTACCTGATCGCCGCCCTGCTGTTTGTAATCGCCGCGCGCCATCTGTCACGCGAATGGCAGGAGCACGACCCGCACGCAGCAAGCGCCTCGGCGCTTTAGCCGCGCTGTCATCATGGGCCGCCTGGAGCGTGGCACCACCGCACTAGGGCGAACACGATGCCGGCTTGGTGGTGGCCAGGGAGTGGAATTAAACCACCGGTGCCCGGATTTTAAGTCCACGCCTAAAAGCACCGTAACTAATTTATAAATATAATCTTTATTAGATCGAATGAGATTTCTAATGCGACCAATGACTTGCAGTGCAGCGGGCTGATCAGAAGTCCCCAAAAGGCCGACGCCGGTTCACACATTCGCCTGCTCAGAGTCCACGCCGCAAAGGCGACATTCGCAATTCGAGTGACCGGCCGCTGCGAAGCCGCGGCATCGGTAACACTTCTTCCGAAGCCGCCGCGTACAGGTATCCCTTAGGTTTTCCTCCGGAACTTGCCTCGCCGTTGAGCGAACCGCGCTGGCTATATCGCACCCATCGGTCTGATTTCCGTGACTTGAATAGATGATTGCGGAATCTGTAAGTGCGGATGACGTTCGAACGCCTTTGCCGCAATGTCATGCGACTCGGCCTCGACGATTGAATACAACATGATGTCGTTCCTAGTGTCAGACAAGCCGCTCGACGTTATGCTCTTCGTCTTCCCGGCTGCCTCCGTAAGGGAAATCATAGGTGCGTGATCCCGCATCCATTGTTGCCATTCGGCACGCATTTTCTCTTCAGCCGCCTGCCTCGTTGTAGGATCAGTCTTTGCCCAGTCTGCCAAGACTTGTGCGGGCGCGAGATATAAAGTCAGAAATTTCTTTTTTGGCGAGGTGGTCATGCTTTCTCCTTTTTCCTGGCCTTCGGCAATTGATTGAACAGCACTCTAAGATATCGACGCAGATGTCCAAGACTTTCGCGTACCGTCTTGGGGCTCTGTTTCGCCTTGGCAAAAATGAACGAACCTTGTAAAACGGACTGAATAAAATAGCCGACGCTCTCTGCGCTCCAGGAGGCGCGCGGTGCGTATCGTTTCTTGGCCGCCTCAATATCCAGGGTCAGCGCCGCGATGTGCGAGGACAGTCCCCGGTCGCAAGCAGCGCGGATATCCGGATGGGTATCGTAAGTTTCCTGAACCAACGTCCCCAGCAAGCAAGTGTAGTCCGGCGGTTCCCCCGTAAGGATGGCCTCCCGGAAGTCCACATAGCCCAGCAATCGATCTAGCGGATCCTTTGCGTGTTGGTACGGAGCGCTCGCGAAAAAGCTGCCAGTCATCGCTCCCCAATGGTCGACCGCCGCCAAGGCGAGATCGTCCTTGCTCTTGAAGTGATGAAAGAAGCTGCCTTTGGTCACTCCAGCCTTCCCACAGATGTCATCCACCGTCGCGGCCGCATAGCCCTTGGTTCGGACCACCTGCAGTGCAGCGTCCAGCAGCTTGGTCTTGGACTCATGCGGCGATGCCGTTGTCATAGTTGCTTGATTCATACCAACTAAACGGTATTGTACCAACCTCACGGTATGGTGTCGAGGGACTTTCCGGCGATAGTTGGAGTGGTTACGAACCTGAGCCATTAGTGCCGGCACTAATGGTCAAATGGCGTAAGCGCTTAAAGGGGTCCATCCCATCATGAAAAGCACGCGACCCCACATCAGCCCTCTTTATTGCTTCGGAGACCCGAGATCCGTTGCTGGCAGCTATCCGGATACTAAGATTACGCGGTTCGATCGTTGATCAATAGGTCTCGATGTGGATCCAGCAAGCCCCGCTATTCGCCGGTTAGTTTTTCCATCGGGCCAAGACCAGTCATCCAGTCGATCATGGTGCGAAATGCGACGCCGAAATTGCCTATTTGGCAGTGATTTTGCGCCTGCTCCGCGCGCGTGAACAGGCGCGCGGTCAGTGAGCGTACACGTGTCAGGGTCGCGACCTGGTCGGGCAGCTGGTGCACCGGGATATAGTGATCCTCGGCGCCCGCCATCAGAAGTACGTCCTGGGTCAGCTGGGACGAGATGCTCGCGGTCTCGTATTTCTGATAATGCTTCAGCATCTCATACGGCGTATTAACTCCAGTGTTGTGTATCGCCAATTTCGTCATCCAGTCCAGAAGCAGGCTCTTGCCCATTGCATCGGCGAAGAACTTGTCGACCGCTCCCTCGTTTCCAGTGCCGATCCAGCCAAGGAGCTCCTTTTGTGCCGACGGCGGCATAGGGCGAAAGAAGCACTCAAGTCCGTTGGTCATAATGTCGTAAGCGATCACCCGGCGCACCCTTGGCTCGAAGGCCGCGGCGCGAATCACCAGGCCGCCGCCGAGGGAGAAGCCCATCAACGTGACCGCGTCAAGGTGGAAGAAGTCCAGCACCGCTTTGACCGGCTTCTGCCACTCGGGACTCATGGTTAGGTGGGCCAATTCGAGCGCCGCTCCCTGGCCGGGACCCTCGAATAGGATCGTGTCGTAGCCGGCGTCGCGAAAGAACAACGCCGCGGGCATCCATTCCTCGATGTAACTGTCGAATCCGCCGAATACGACAAGCGAGCCCTTGGGCTGCGCCGGGGTCAGACGATAGGAGGGAAGCCAGCCGGATTCAAAGGAAATGCGGTTGTACGCCAAGGACGGAATTTTAAAATGATCGAGAATCAGGTCGACAAAGCGCTGGCGGGTGGGCAGCTTGCGCGCGTCATCGGTGAGCATGAAGAATTCGGCGAGGCGCAGATAGTAGGCCCCTTTGAGCACCTCGTGCCGCGCGAGCGCCTTTTCTCCCAAGTCGAGGACAAGTCTCGTGAACATCGGATAATCGGTGGCGTCCTTCACGCCACCCAACGTCTCGCGCATCTCGGTCAGCATGCTGTCGTCGCCGACCCAGTTATAGAAGCGGTTGAGTTGGAAATTGATGCTGATGTCCGGGTGCAGATCGTGATAACCGACTGGAAACGAGAACGACGGGGAACTAGGCAGAGTCGTCTCCCGTGGCGCTGTCTTGTCGATCACGACGGGACTTGGATTCGTCTTCGTTTCGATCGCGGCATTCATCGCATTCTCCACCAATGGTCAGCGGAATCCGGGGTAGTACGTAGGTAGGTCGTACTCTGAAGCACGATCGAAACTACGAGTGTGCTGCGCAGTCGTCTGTTCGGTCCCACACGTAACAGCCCCATTAAGCCGCGGATGGCCTTACATCCTCGATAGCTACGGGCTTTGCACCGGCCGCCATCGAGCGACTCGGCCGCCTATCGCGACTGACCGCGATGGGCCGATCACGACCGGAATCGGCGATGCCGCCAAGCCCATCGCGGACTGGCGTCGTCGTCAGGGCGTGGACTAGCAGGATAGCGGTGATGTGGCGGATGGAGTGCGGGTAACTCTTGCGGCGCCGCGCCCGCGACAAACAGTCTGGAAGGTGCTTTTGCAAAAGATATCGAACGTCGAATCGAGTCAGCTGTCCGCCCGCCCGGTTCCTAAAGACGAACGCAATTGATCGCTCAGCGATTTCGAGCTCAGTATTTTCGATCTCTTATCGGTCGATCAGGGTGCGCGTACTTTTGTCAGGGCGGCTATTGAGCACGCTCTGGGGGCCGAGATTCTTCCCGCGGTCAGCTGATGACGTGATCGATAACTAGGCGCACCGGTTTTCCGGAGCGTGGATCCACGATTGCCGGAGTGCTTTGCAAGTCGCCGGCCTGGATTGCTGCGGTTCCGCCTTGCGATATTCGTGCTTCGATCCTGACAGCGCCGGCGGTAGAGAGCTTTCGTTCGGGCAGCATTGCAAGCGAATCGTCAAGCATGAATCTCAACGACCATTGTCCGGTGGTTGTGCGCACTACCGCCACCGGGGCGCCTGGCGAATCAACCGACTTGGCCACGATGAAAATGGTCTGCCCAGCGGATACTTTCTTCTTCAGAGAGTCGGAAAGTGTAACTTCTCCGATCACCCGCGCCGGCGAACCGCTACCCTCTATCGCGCCGCCAGCGGCACTGCTGTTGTCTTGCCCCGCACTCAAAGCGGCGAGTCGCTGATCTTCGGCCAGATTCCCCGCGAAGGTCTTTGCGTCCGCGGATCCCGGCGGGAACCGTGCTAGCAGTTGCATCCATATCGAGGCGGCAAGCGCGTAGCGTTTTCCCTCGTGTAGCGCACTCGCTTTGAGCCAAAGTGCCTCTTCATTGGTGGGGTCCAGCTGCAGTGCGTCGTCAATGTATTGCTGCGGCAGACCGTGAAGTTTTCCGCCATTTAGCGAAGCAACGACGTCCGCATAGTCTGCCCAGCTCTGCGCATTCATCTGGCCGGTCGCCACCAGCTGCTCATACAAGGTTTTTGCTGCCGCATAGTCTCCGATCGCCCTTGCTCGAGCCGCTGCGCTGAGCAATTTCTGCGCAGGCTGTTCGGCCTGGGTGTTCGCTAACTGCTGTAGAACGACGGGCCACTGCTGGTCGACGGTGTTCGGCCTAGAATCCGAGGTCACCTGGTGCGCATTGCGTGCATTGTTGGCATCGGCCTTGCGTCCGAGATAATCGTAGGTTTGCGCGAGCAGTTCCCAGTCGACCGCGGTGCCGTTACCGCCGCGAAGCCGGCTCTCGAGCTGCGCGAGCATCGCATCGAGGGACCCTCCCCCATGCACCTTCGCAGTCTCGGTCGGTAGGCGGGAGGCTGAGAGAGCGCTAACGGAAGCAGTGCGGCTTTGATTGGACGCGCCGCGCCATGCGCTGAATATGAGGATCGGCACGGCCACTATCAGGGCACCGAAAAGCGGCCACTTTAGCGTGCGGAACGCTAGCGGTGCGCCTGTCTGGGGCAGCAAACGCCGCGGTAGGAATGCCACCGCCATGGTGATCAACAGCCCTGCTGTAAACCAGACTGCGTCGCGCAAAGTCATCATGCCTCCTCACGCCACATCTCACCCGCGCTCGCAGCGTCCAAGCGTCAGGCGCACTCTTTACAAGGCCGATTTCAGCGGACAGCAACGCCATCAACATATACGCGGAAGCGGATCGTCTTCGAGCTCATCGAGCGCTCTCTGGCCACCGAAAGCCGTATCCAGAATGACCTGCGGCAACCCCTCCCTGAGTTCGCCAATCAACGCCGCCCCTGGCGCTACTGCGCGCAGCTCAGTCAGCGCGGCGTCGGCCGCCCCGGGCTCGATCACCGCGACGATCCGCCCTTCGCAGGCCAAGTACAGAGGATCGAAGCCAAGCAGCTCGCACACGGATTGAACAGACTCGTTTACCGGTATATGCGCCTCCGACAGGCAGACCGTAAGGCCGGTAGCGCGCGCCAGCTCGTGAGCAACGGTCGCGAGGCCGCCTCGCGTCGGATCGCGCATGAAACGCAGACCGGCCACTGTCATTAGGGCCTGGGCCTGGGGCAGCACGCTTGCCGCATCCGATGACAGATCGCCGCGCAGCCCGAATTCCTGGCGTGCAAGCATGACCGCGGCACCGTGATCGCCAACCGGACCACTGACGAGAATGCGATCGCCGGCACGTACCCGGTCCAAGGCGAATCGTGCGCCGCGAGGCCGGAAGCCGACGCCGGTCGCAGCGAGATAGATCCCATCGCAGTCACCGCGGCCGACGACTTTGGTGTCGCCGGCGACAACGGCGACGCCGCAGCCGCGCGCCGCTTCCGCCAGCGCTCCGATCACGCGACGCAGTAGCGCGATCTCCAAGCCCTCCTCGAGGAATACGCTCAAGGTCATGAAATGCGGCACGGCTCCGCTGACGGCCAGGTCGTTGACGGTGCCGTGGACGGCGAGGGAACCGATGTTTCCTCCGGGAAATTCGAGCGGCTGCACCGTGAAACCGTCGGTGGTCACGATCAGGTCGTGATCGGCGGGCAACGGCAGCGAGACGGCGTCGACACTGGTGTCGAGCTGGGCATTGGCCAGAGGCGGCACGAACAGCTCTTCGATCAGCTCGCGCATCAGGCGACCGCCGTTGCCGTGCGCGAGGCTGATATGGGTGTCGCGAAGCTTAGACGTGCGCGCCATGTATAGCCGCAGTTTCGATGATCTGACCATAGCTGATTCCAGCATCGTTGACCGGCAAGCGCTCAGGTATCAGCACCTCGAAACCCGCTGCCGTCAGTAGCGCGTGCACCTGGCCGCTCAAGACCCGATTCTGGAACACTCCGCCACTGAGCCCGACGCGCGCTACGTCGCTGTCTTTGCGCACCGCAATGGCCTGTTCGCACAGCGCCTGCGCGAGGCTCGCGTGAAACATTGCGGCGCGCTCCGCTACGTCGCGCTGCCCGTCCAGCATTGCGCGCACGAGTGGCGCCCAGTCGCTGCGCCAGATTCCCATCGCATCACACGACAGCGGCAGCGGCACCGGCGTCGGCAGGAGGGCCTGCTCGCACAGCGCCTCCAAACGCATTGGCGCCTCGCCCTCGTAACTGGCCTGCAAACAGATGCCAAGCAGAGCGGCCGCCGCGTCGAACAGCCGGCCTACGGCCGTAGTCGAGGGGGCATTTACCCCGCGGTCGAAGGCCGCGCGTAGCAACGGATCAGCAAGGCGCGCACCTCCCGGCCACGCTTGCTCGGACTCCCAGCACAGAGCCAGCGCCGAGCGCCACGGGTCTCGCGCGGCTCGCTCCCCGCCCGGTAGCCGGAACGGTCGAAAGCTCGCTACGCGCCGCCACGCGCCGGGTCGGCCCAGCAGGCCCTCACCGCCCCAGAGAGTGTGGTCCGGCCCGAGGCCAACCCCGTCCCACGTGAAGCACAGCAATGGCGCGTTGCTCGGGTATTCGCCGGCCACCGCCGCCGCATGGGCAAAGTGATGCCAAACGCTCTGTGTCGGCAGACCCGAATCGCGCGCCCAGCGCGTATTTGGAAAATCCGGATGACCGTCATGCGCTATGCACTTGGCGTGCACTCCATAGAGCTGCTGCAAATCGCGAACGACTTGGGCAAAGACGGCTCTTCCGCGCGGGCTCCCGAGCTCGCCGATGTGGGGAGAAATGACAGCACGTTGGTCCCAGGCCAGTGCAACAGTGGTTTTCATGAAGGCGCCCACTGCGAGCGTCGGCACCTGGACCGACAATGGCAGGTCGAGTTCGAGCGGCGCGGTACCACGTCCGAGTCGCACCGGTCTCACGGCTCCAGCGACCACTCGGACGACCGGATCATCCGCGGGCCGTGCGATCGGGCGATCGTGATGCAGGTAACCATCAGCGACGTCGGCGAGCCGCGCTTGTACTTCCTCGGGTTCCGTCAATACCGGCTCGCCGCTGAGGTTGGCGGAGGTCGCGACCAGCGCGGCGCCGAAGTCCTCCAGTAACAGATGATGCAGTGGACTATAGGGAAGCATTAGTGCCAGTTCGTGAAGGCCCGGCGCGATCGAGGCGGCGAGCATGGCGTTGGGACGCCGTGCTGCAAGCACGATCGGTCGCACGGCTCCGTACAGGGCAGCGGATTGCAGGGGCGACAGTTCGGCCAACCTGCGCGCATAGTCCAGGCCATCGCGACCGCGCCACGGCACCATGACCGCGAGCGGCTTCGCCGGCCGAGCTTTGCGCGCCCGCAGACGGGCGACTGCGCTTTCATCTGCGGCATCGCAAAGGAGGTGATAGCCACCAACGCCGCGCATGGCGATGATCTGCCCGTCGCGCAGCGCCCCTAGTGCCGCGGCCAGCGCAGGCTCATTACCACAAATCCTGCGCGCGCCATCGTGCCAGTCCAGTACCGGACCACAGACGGCGCAGGCCAGCGGCTCGGCATGAAAGCGCCGATCGCGCGGGTCGGCGTACTCGGCGGCACAGTCGTGGCACAGCGTAAAGCGATCCAACGTGGTATTCGACCGATCGTAAGGAAGTGCACGAATGAGTGTGTAACGCGGTCCGCACTGCGTGCAATTGATGAATGGGTAGCGGTAGCGCCTTGCATCAGGATCCCGCAGTTCGGTCAGACATTCATTGCACGTAAACAGATCTGCAGGTACGTGTACGTGCGCCACCGTAGCGGTAGTGCTAGCCAGGATGCGAAAGCCGTGGTTCGACTCGATCCGAACCGATCGCACTTCGACCAACTGCGCGCGTGCCGCGGGCGGCGCACGCGTCAACAAGGCCTGCTCAAACGCCAGTAAGCGCTCCGCCGGTCCCTGCGCATAGATCTCGACCTCACCGCCGTTATTGCGCACCCAGCCGGTGAGGTGGAAGAGCTGCGCGAGACGGTAGACAAATGGCCGAAAGCCAACACCCTGCACGCGGCCGCCGATGCGCAACCACCGTGCCGCGCTCGCGGATGCAGCGGCTGACGGCACCGGACTTGCGAGGGCGCCAGGACTCATGCACTCGCCGGCTCAAGCCGGACAGCAGAGCGTGGCCGGCGGTGGCGCGCCAGATGCAGTGGTGTCCAGGCATGCGGCGTACGGTGCACAAATCGATGACGCGCTATGTGATAGCTGGGATCAAAACCGTAGAAATTCATGCGCATTCGCGCAAGCTCTTCAGTCCTGTAATCCGCGAGCGGGCACAAAGCCTCATCGCACGCGCGTCGCGCGCGTTTTTCGATCAAGGCTCGTGTGAATTGGTCATTTGCGGCAAGCGCGGCGGCTTGGGCTTCCACGAACGCCAGAAACTCGGCCGCACCGGGCCCCGCGTGATCATCGATCAGCCCGAGCGCACAAGCCTCCGCGACCCCGAGCGGCAGCCGCCGGGCGATGATCCTCTGCGCCGCCTCCGTGCCAACCCTTCGCGGCAGCGTGTAGGTCCAATACTCCGATCCGTACAGATTGCCCATATTGCGATAGTGTGGATTCAGCACAACGCCGCTGCGCGCCAGCACGCGATCGGTGGCGAGCGCCAGAAAAACCCCGCCCGCTGCCGCATTGCCCTGCAGTGCCGCGATCGTCAAATGTGTGTCGGTGCTCAGGATGTCGTGAGCGAGGTCGTCGATGTGGTTGATGTTGTCCCATGAGGCGTCGGCCGGGCTGTCGTCTGCTTCAATGCAGTGCAGATGCATGCCGTTACACCAGAAGTCAGCACCCCCCATCAGCGCGATGACTCGGGTCGGGCGCCGGCGCGCGCGTGCGTAGGCGGTACGCAGACGCTCACATTGCAGCACGCTCAGCGCTCCGTTGTAGAGGTCGAAATGCAGATAGCCAACGGCGCCACGCTCCTCGTAGCGGATTTCGCCACCGCCAGCACGGTCCCCGGCATCGATCGGTTCGTCATCGCTGTGAGGTAATGATTCCGCCAGAGCGCCCAGTGCGAGTACTGCAGGACGTTTGAAGCTTGATTGCGATCCTTCTGCAGGCTGCAACTGACCAATCCAGACGGCGCCATCCCGAGTGGCGCGGCAAATTGCGTCGTGGCGGCGGGCAATGAGCATGCCGGGTCGCCCAGCGAGGCTGTCTTCCGGATGTGCATCGAACAATCTGAAGCACCGATCGAACAGCAGATCCTCGACGCCAGGAAAGCCGTCGGCGGCGTGGATCTTGCGCAGCACGGTCGCCGTATCGTCGCGGCTCCAATCGATCGCGCGCTGAGCTTGCCGCAGCGGCGGCTGCCAGCCGTGCTGTGAACCCTCACCGACGCTGGAGAGCGCAGCTGCTCCGGAAGCCACGCGGGCGAGCGCTGCTCGCACGGCGCTGACAGCTGCCTCGGTTACCTCGTTTCGGTACAGGCTGCTCTTGCGTGCGACGCGCATTGGAAACGATGCGCTGCCCCAGACCGGGCCCGCGTCCATTTCAGCGGTCGCCTGCAGTACGGTGACACCCCAATTCGCCACTCCGCGCAGAATCGCCCAGTCGAGCGCCGATGGACCGCGATCACCGGGGGGCCCCGGATGCACGATGAGACACAGATATTGCCGCCAGATCGACGGCGGAATGGCACGCTTGAGAAACGGTGCGAGAATCACATCCGGCTCGCAGAGAGCGACCGCCTCGCGTGTGACCCGATCATGGATGTCGAGTTCGAGCGACAATTCGTGCCCGTCGTGCGCCAATTCCACGTAGAGCCGTTGCGACAGGCTGTTAAAGCTGTGCACCAGCAACAGGATACGCATCAGAGCGCCGCCCGTACTGCACCGCGACGGTATTTATAATAGGCAGCGCAAGCCCCTTCCGCGGAAACCATGCATGAGCCGATTGGATCTCGTGGCGTACAGACAGTACCGAAGATCGCGCAGTCGGTGGGCTTCTTCACCCCGCGGATAATCGCCGGGCATTGGCACGCCGCGTTCTCCGGCACCGGATGGGCTGGCATGACGAAGCGGCGTTCGGCATCGAAGTCAGCGTAGGCGGCCTTGATACGCAAGCCGCTATACGGCAGCTCGCCAAGGCCTCGCCACTCGAAACTCGGGCGCAGTTCAAAGACCTCGGCGACCAGACGTTGCGCTTTGCGATTCCCCTCGCGGCTGACCCCGCGCGTGAACTGATTCTCGACGCAGGCGCGGCCGCCATTCAGTTGCTGCACCAGCATGCCAACGGCCTGCATGACATCGAGCGGCTCGAACCCAGCGATGACCACGGGCCGCTGGTATTCCTCGGCGAAATACTCGTAGGGTCGGCTGCCGATCACGGCACTGACGTGTGAGGGCCCTATGAAGCCGTCGACGCGCACCTGTCCCCACTTGCGAACTTCGGGCGAGTCTAGAATGCTTTGAATCGCAGCGGGCGTGACAACGTGGTTGCAGTAGACGCTGAAGTTGCGCAGGCCCAGACGCTGCGCTTCGAGAATCACATGCGCGGTCGCAGGTGTGGTTGTCTCGAACCCGATGGCGAAGAACACGACCTGCCGCTCCGGATGCGCCACTGCGAGCTCAATGGCTTCAAGGGCGGAGTAGACCATGCGCACGTCCGCGCCTTGGGCGCGCGCCTTGAGCAAACTTCGCCGACGCGATCCCGGGACACGCAACATATCGCCGTAGCTGGCCAGCGTCACGTCGAGTTGGCGCGCCAGTTCAATGGCGGCATCGAGCCGCGGAACCGCCAACACACAGACGGGACAACCGGGACCATGTACGAGGTGGATGTTGCCGGGCAGCAAGTCCTCGACGCCGTAGCGAAAGATGGCATGCGTATGTCCGCCGCAAAATTCCATCAGATGATATTCGCGCTTTGGATCTACCGCAGCGTCGATGATTCTCGCCAGCCCCGCCGCAGCGGCGCCGTCACGGAAGCCGTGAATGTAGCGCATCGACAGGCTCGTACAGGTGAGCGGCAATCTCGTCGAACAAGGCCAGCGTCCTCTCCGCTTCCTCGACATCCAGGTGCGCGATGGCGAAGCCGGCATGCACGATCACATAGTCGCCGATCGCAACCTTCTCGATCAGCGCGATCGAAATGCGCGTGCGAACCCCGCCGACCTCGATCTCGACCCATTGGTCATCCAGCAGCGCCGCGACCCGTACCGGAACAGCCAGGCACATGTCTTTAGGCCCCGAGCCGCGCGGCCATAGGTGCCAGCGGTGCGGCCGTCACGGATCGCCGCGCGGCCAGTTGCTGCTCCAGCCAATCCACCCAGGGGTCTATCGCTGGGGCGCGCCGGGCGGCGGTGCTGATCATCGGCGTGTTGCGGCCCAGCATGCGAAGCGCTGCTGCCGCACGCCTCGGGTCGAAATCGTCCAAAACGTCGAGCAGATCGGTCTTGCTCAATACCACCAGATCGCAGGCGCGAAATATGACCGGGTACTTGGCCGGCTTGTCGTCGCCCTCAGTCACGCTGAGCAAAGTGACGTTGCGATGCTGGCCGAGATCGAAGCTCGCCGGACAGACCAGGTTGCCCACGTTTTCGATGAACAGCAGATCGAGCCCCGAGAGCGGCAACTCGTGCAGCGCTCGATGAACGAGGTGCGCATCCAGATGACAGGCGGTTCCGGTCGTGATCTGCAACGCCGGCACACCGTGTGCGCGGATTCGCTCCGCGTCATTATCGGTCTCCAGGTCTCCTTCGATCACCGCGATGCGATACCGCTTCCCGAGTGCCACGATGGTCGCCTCCAATAAGGCGGTTTTCCCGGCCCCTGGCGAGGACATGAGGTTGATCGCAAGCACGCCGTGCTCATCGAAGTGCTCGCGGTTATGCATCGCCACCCGATCGTTTGCAGCGAGCAGATCCTGGAGCACGTCCACCGCCAAGGCCGAATTGTGATCGTGATCGTGACCGTGATCCATGCTCCGATGAGCGCTTCCGGTATTCAGGCCGCAGCCACAGGTTTGGCACATCGCTATGTTCTCGCTCAGTTTAAAGGTGAGCAGATGCAGGTAACGGACCCCGCACTACCAGCTCGACGCGACACAGCCGCAATTCGTCCCCCGACTCGACGCGCGTACGAAAGTCGCCGCATGCCGCACATACCAGGCGATTAGGCTCGGGGCATGATTGTGCACTGCAACTCAAACAGCGGATCCGAACTGTCGGCGAATCAATGGACAGCACCGCTTCGGCCGCGCAACTGCCGGTGCGCAGGACTTCAAAGGCGCTCGCAAGTAGATCCGGCTCAATTCCAGACAGTGGCCCCACTTCGATGGCGATTCGCTGGACGGCACTCGCACCGCGATCCATCGCGATGTCAGTGACCTGAGCTAACAGGGCTTGGCAGACGGACAGCTCGTGCACGGAGCGAGCCTACCACGGTGGCGACCGGTCTTATGTTCGCTGACGCACAGACGAGGCGCGCGGGTGAATGCTCATATTTTTGGAAATCCAGTGAGGTTACGTGGTGACATCAGGGTTAGGGCAGTACAGGACCGGAGGCAGTCCGGCCGGAAATCTCCCCAGCGTGCCGGTGCAGACCCGCCCCGACACCTCGCGCGCACTGGTACTCGGTTTCGGCAATATTCTCCTGAGTGACGACGGCGCGGGGATAAGGCTGATCGAGCGACTACGCTCAGATCTCGGTCCGAGTGTCGCGGAGTTTGTCGACGGCGGCACGCTGAGCTTCAGCTTATTGCACTATATTGAAGCAACAGACTCGATGCTGGTGATCGACGCCGCCGATCTCGATGGGGCAGCGGGAAGCATTGGCCTGTTCGAGGGCGCAGCCATGGACGGGTTCTTGAACAACCGCCGACGGCGAACCGTTCATGAGGTCGGGCTGATTGATCTACTCGATATGGCGCGGCTCCAGGACTGTCTGCCGCCTCGTCGGGCGCTGCTGTGCATTCAACCCGCCCGCATCGACTGGAGCGAGACGCTCTCGGCACCGGTTGCTCAGGCGTTGTCCGAGGCTGCCCGGCTAGCTCAGGCACTGCTGCAGCGGTGGACAATCCGATGATTCGCCTGGCCGATATCCCGGTCCGGATCGAGCCAACACCCCTGGTCGGCGGTTTGGGCGGCGGGGTGCCGGCGATCCTCAGCGAACTGGCCAGTCTCCTGGAGCGCCTCGCCAAGGCAGAGGAGCCCGCCGCCATCGACCTGCGCAGCCTGCCGATGAGTGCGCAGGATCGTGTCGAGCTTCGGCGCGCACTGGGAGAAGGCGAAGTGCAGGCGACGTTGACTGCGGAAGGAATTTCGAACATCCGCGAAACCCGCGTGCCGGGAGTCTGGTGGGTGGAACACCACGATCGAAACGGGGAACTTATCGCTGAGTTGATCGAAGTGACGCGCATGCCGCTGATCCTTATGAGTGCGACCGACGAGATCGCCTCCGGCGCAAGCGCGCTGCGCGAGCAGTTGGCGGCCGCCGCCGCTGCGCGCGCACCATAGGAGGGTAAATGTTGCATGGCCATCATGGGGAACTAACCGTTGGCGAGATGTTGCGACGACATGGCATCAGTCGACGTAGTTTCATCAAGTTCTGCACCGCCGCGGCATCGGCCATGGCTCTACCGCCGTCGGTGGGACTGGCGATGGCCGAGCAATTGCGCCAGGCGCCGAGACCCTCGGTGGTGTATCTGTCGTTCCAGGAATGCACCGGCTGCCTGGAATCATTGACCCGATCGTTCGCGCCGACCATCGAGAACCTGATTTTCAACATTATCTCGTTGGACTATGACGACACTCTGATGGCCGCGGCCGGCGAGGCCGCCGAATCTGCCCGGACCAAGGCCATGCAGGACAACTTCGGTAAATATGTGCTGATCGTGGACGGGTCGGTGCCGACCGGCGCCGGCGGCGCCTACTGCACGGCCGGCGGCCGCAGCGCCGTGGATACCTTGCGCGAGGCAGCCAAGGGGGCGGCGGCCATCGTCTGTGTGGGCACGTGCTCCTCGTTTGGCGGGATTCCGTTCGCCGATCCCAATCCGACCGGGGCGTGGCCGGTCACGGCGATCGTGGGGGACAAGCCGATCATCAATGTTTCGGGATGCCCTCCTATTCCGGAAGTGATCACCGGCACGCTGCTGCAGCTCGTTGCCACCGGAAAAGTCCCGGATCTGGACGAGCACCGACGTCCGAAAGTCTTCTTCGGCAACACTATTCACGACCGCTGCTACCGGAGGCCATTCTATGACCAGGGCAAATTCGCCAAGTCCTTTGACGACGAGGGCGCACGCAACGGTTGGTGCCTGTATGAGCTCGGGTGCAAGGGGCCGACCACTTACAACGCCTGCGCGACGCTGAAGTGGAACGGCGGCACGAGCTTCCCGATCGAGTCGGGACACGGTTGCCTCGGCTGCTCAGAGCCCGGATTCTGGGATAAGGGCAGCTTCTACGCCGCCCAGTCCGCGGCCGCGTGGGGCAAGGCCGGCGAAGTTTCACCACGCCAGGTTTTGGAGGTGACTGCAACCGCCGCGGCGGCCGGCGCCGTGATCGGCGCCGCATCCGCCGGCGTCAGCCGCCTGCGACAACACCGCAGCGAGCAGCATGGCATCGGCCGTGAATCCAAGGGGGATGAATAACATGGATCTATTGAGTTTGGCCCGCGGGCCGGCGCTGAAGGTGGCGCTCGTCGTATTCTGCCTGGGCGTGACCTGGCGCATCGTGGGCTTTACGCTCTTGCGAGTGCACCGCGATTTGAACAAGCCGCGCGCCTCGATTGCTAAGTTCCTGGCCGGAGGCCTGATCACGGTCGGGTCGCGCTCGTGGCCGCATCAGGAGTTCATCGGCCGCACCGGCGCGGGGGAAGCCCTCGGCTACAGCTATCACCTCGGCCTGTTTGCCGTCGTGCTGTTGTTCGGGCCGCATATTGCTTTTCTCGGCAGCTTGTTTGGCGTCACCTGGCCGGGCCTGCCGAGCAGCCTGATCACGGTAATTTCAGTCCTGACCCTGACGCTGTTTCTTGCGGTGCTCTTCCGGCGCGTCACCAACCCGGTGATGCGCATGCTGTCCAATTTCGACGATTATTTCAGTTGGTTCATTACCATGCTGGTGATCGTCACGGGACTTGCGGCCACTGCTCACATCGGGGCTCCTTACCAGACGTTGCTTGCGCTGCACATCCTGAGTGTCGACGTGCTGTTGCTGTGGTTCCCGTTCGGCAAGCTCATGCACGCCTTTTATATCTTTCCGTCCCGCGCCATCAACGGCGCGATACTCGCGCGCAAAGGAGCCACCTCATGAGCACCCCGGCAGGCATTGTCGGCGCCAATCTCGCACCCGCGGAGAATCGCAGCCCCGAAGCACGTGTGGCCGGCGCCATGAGCGGCTTTGCGCGCGAGATCGGCGCGCTAAGCGCCTTTCGGCTCGAGTCCTGCATCCACTGCGGCATCTGCGCGGATGCCTGTCATTTCTATATTGCGACCGAGGATCCGCAGTACACGCCCATCTGGAAGGTGGAGCCGTTCAAGCAGGCGTACAAACGCGAGGCGAGCGCATTCGCGCCGCTGTTCCGGCTGCTGGGTCTGAAGCGTGAGGTCACCGCGGACCAACTGGCACAGTGGCAGCATCTGTTGTTCGACAGCTGCAATATGTGCGGTCGTTGCAGCCTGATCTGTCCGATGGGTATTGACGTTGCCGCGCTGATCGAGCAGGCGCGCCACGCGATGTTCGAGGCGGGGCTGGCGCCGAAGGAGCTCTATCAGAAGGCCGCGCACCAACAGCTGACCGGCCAGCCCGAGTCGAGCGCAGAGCCCTATCGAGAGCGACTGCTGGCGATCGGTGCGCAATTCGGCGTCGATATTCCGCTGGATAAACCCGACGTAGAGCTCATGTTGTGCGTGCCCAGGACCGATATCGAGCATTACCCCGCCGCCGTGGCCGCGCTGGCCCGCGTGATGCAGCATCTGGGAGTGTCATGCACGTTTCGCAGCGACGGACTGGTGGCCGAGAATTACGGCTATTACGCTGGCGGCAAAGCTTGGCAGCGCGAGATCAGCCGGCGCCTGATCGATCAGGCTATCGCCTGCAAGGCCAGGGTCTTACTGGTACCTGAATGCGGTCACGCCTATGCCGCACTGCGCTGGGAAGCGGCCGATCTGTACGGAAAACCGCTGCCCTTCCGGGTTCTTCAAGTGACCGAATTCCTGGCCGACCAGCTGCACGCCGGCCGTCTGAAGCTGCGTGCCGCCGCGCTCGGCGCGACAACATTCCAGGATCCCTGCGAGTCGGTGCGCAAGGGAGGCATCAACGATGCGCCGCGAGCGCTCATGAAGGCGATGGGCATCGAACTGCACGAAATGAAAAATCACGGCGGGTTCAGCTTCTGCTGCGGGGGTGGCGGCGGTGTGCTCGACATTGAGCGTGCGGCGCCGCTGCGCCACCGGACCATGGAGAACAAGCTGCGTGAGATCGACGACACCGGCGCCAAGACATTCCTGACGAGCTGCTCGGACTGCCGGCGGACCTTCGATGACGCGCAGGCTCATTTCGACTGGCAGAAGACGCCGCAAAGCCTATTGGAACTGATTGCCGATAACCTCGTGGGAGCGGGGGCATGAATGCCCAAACCATCGTCGTCGATCCGGTCACTCGGATCGAAGGGCACCTGCGCATCGAGGCGGAATTCGATGGCTCGGTGATCACACGGGCATCGAGTTCCGGCACGATGGTGCGCGGCATCGAAATCATTCTGCAAGGGCGCGATCCGCGCGATGCCTGGGCGTTTGCGCAGCGCATCTGCGGCGTATGCACCCTCGTCCATGGGATCGCCTCGGTACGTGCTGTCGAAAATGCGTTGCAATACGAGATCCCCGCCAACGCCCAGCTCATTCGCAACCTGATGATCGGCACGCAGTTCGTGCACGATCATGTGATGCACTTCTATCACTTGCACGCGCTCGATTGGGTGGACGTCGTGTCGGCACTGAAGGCCGATCCGAAGGCGACCTCGGCGCTCGCGCAGTCGATCTCGAGCTACGCGCGCTCCTCGCCCGGTTATTTCGCCGACGTACAGGATCGCGTCAAGAAACTGGTCGAATCAGGTCAGCTTGGCATCTTCGCTAACGCCTACTGGGGCAATCCCGGGTACGCGCTGCCGCCCGAAGCGAACCTAATGGCCGTGGCGCACTATCTCGATGCGCTCGCCTGGCAGCGCCAGGTGGCGCAGCTGCAGACCATCTTCGGCGGCAAGAATCCGCACCCAAACGTCCTGGTGGGCGGCGCTCCCTCCGCCATCAGCGTTCACGCCGGCGCCGGGACCGGGTCGACCGCGGTCAATGAGGTCGGGCTGCAGAAGGTGGCGGAGATCATCGAGCAGATGCGTCTGTTCGTGGACCAGGTCTATTTGCCGGATACTCTGGCGATCGCCTCGTTTTACAAGGATTGGTTCAAAACCGGCTACGGCGAGGGCACCGGCAACTTCCTGACCTACGGTGATTTCCCCGCGACCGGCAGCCAGGACCCGAAGACCTTCCTGGTGCCGCGCGGTGCGATTCTCGGTCGCGACCTCTCCCAGATCCATGAAGTCGACCTGACGGCGGAACAGGACATCCAGGAATTCGTGTCGCATTCATGGTACGACTATGCCGGCGGCAAGGATACGGGTCTGCATCCCTATAAGGGCGAAACGCGCTTGAGCTACTCCGGACCGACGCCTCCGTACGCACATCTGGACACCTCGGCGAGCTATTCCTGGCTGAAATCCCCGCGCTGGAAGGGTCACGCCATGGAGACCGGGCCGCTGGCGCGCGTGCTCATGTTGTACGCCGGCGGCCATGAGCCGACGCGGGATCTTGCCAACAAGGCGCTTGCCCAACTCAACCTGCCGCTGCAAGCGCTGTTTTCCACGATGGGCCGCACGGCCGCGCGTGCGCTGGAATGCAAGATCTTCGCCGATGCGATGCCGCAGTGGTACGACAGTCTCATGGCCAACATCAAGGCTGGCGATGTGCGCACCTTTAACTCGGCACTCTGGGAGCCATCGACGTGGCCGCGGCATGCCGAAGGCGTCGGATTTGTCGAGGCACCCCGCGGCTCTCTGGCACATTGGATCGTCATCGACGATGGCAAGATATCGAATTATCAGGCCGTGGTGCCGACCACCTGGAATGCCGGCCCGCGCGATGCGGCTGGGATTGATGGACCCTACGAGGCGGCGCTCAAAGGACACCGTCTGATCGATCCAAAACAGCCGCTCGAGATCCTGCGCACGATCCACAGCTTCGATCCCTGTCTCGCCTGCGCTGTTCACGTCCTCGATCCGGACGGTAAGGAGTTGATCCGGGTTCGTGTGCAGTGACGGATCTGCTGCTTCTGCATGCCCCGAGCGTCTACGATTTCCGGGAACGGGCCATCCTCTATGGACCGGTGAGCGACATGGTGCCCTCCTCCACCGTGTTCGAAATGTACCCGCTCGGATTCCTTACCATCGCCAGCTATCTGCACGATCGAGGCATGAAGGTACGGATCGTCAATCTCGCGCTACGCATGATCAATAGCCGCCGGTTCGACGTACCCCGCTTCCTCTCTCGCCAGAAGCCCAAGGCGATCGGTATCGACCTGCATTGGCTGCCGCATGCTCATGGCGCCCTGGAAGTCGCCCGGATCGCGAAGGAGTTATACCCGAACGTACCGATCATCATGGGCGGCCTGTCGTCCTCGTATTTTCATCGCGAATTGATCACTTACCCGCAGGTAGATTTCGTCCTGCGCGGCGACAGCACCGAGCCCCCGTTGCATCAGCTGCTCATCGCGCTGCAGAACGGTGAAGCTGTCGATAAGATTCCGAATCTCACGTGGAAGGATGCCGGCGGCGTACATGTCAATCCCCTGACGTTCGTGCCGATGAGCCTGGATTACGTTGACCTGAGGCCCGACCTGATGGTCGAGATGGTGCTGCGCTACGGTGACCTGGAAAGTACCCTGCCGTTCAACGGCTGGTGGAACAATCCGATCACGACGGTGTTTACGGTCAAGGGCTGCGCCTTCGAATGCGTCACCTGCGGCAGCTCGCACACCAGCTGCACGCAACTGACCAAGCGGCAAAGGCCCGTTTACCGCAGCCCCGCGAGCCTGGTTGCCAACTTGGAAGCGATCTGCCGTCTGTCGCACGGCCCAGTTATCCTGGTCGGCGACCTGCTGATGGCCGGTCCCGAACACGCGGCAGAGGTCCTGGAACGCTTGCGCAATGCAGACGTGCCGAACACGATCGTCTTCGAGTTCTTCGCGTTGCCGCCGGCGAAGTTCCTGCAGGACATCGATCGCTGCGTGCGCAACTGGAGCATGGAGTTCAGTCCCGAGAGCCATGAGCAGCCAGTCCGCGACGCCCAGGAGGGTGAGTCTGGCTACACCACCGATGACATGGAAGCCTTGTTCAAGGAAGCGCTACGCCTGCGCTGCATACGCATCGATATCTTCTTCATGATCGGCTTGCCGGCACAGACCACCGCATCGGTACGGGACACGGTCGAGTACTGCGGGCACTTGTTCGAACTCGGAGACAAGCGGTTGTCGTGCTTCATTTCCCCCATGGGCCCGTTCATCGATCCCGGTAGCCGGGGCTTTGAGGAGCCCGAGCGATTCGGCTACCGCCTGTTTGCTCACACTCTCGAGGAGCACCGTCAGCTGCTGATTCAGCCGACCTGGGAGCACATCCTGAATTATGAGACCAGGTGGATGACTCGCCGGGAGCTGGTCGACGCGACTTACGATGCCGCCGAGCGCCTCAACGAGCTGAAGGTGCAGCATGGGCGCCTCTCGCGGCATCGCGGTCGCCGCGTCGCGCGTAACATCGACGCAGCACGTTCCCTGCGCTCCCGGCTCGACGCCGGCATCGCACACGGCGAGGCAGGCGCCACGGCCGCAGCGCTCAAAGGAGAGATATCGCGTTTCAGCATCTCAACCGTGTGCGACAAGCGTGAGCTGTTCTGGCCGCGGCGGTTATTCAATTTCAGGATCGCCGAAATCACGCGCATCCTGGCGCGATACTTCTCGGGGCGCTGGCTGAATCCGGCGCGTGCCGCTCAACCGCCCTGAGGCAACGAATGCGCGACGCCCCGGTGGCAGTCGATGCAGGTCATGCCGCTCTTCGCCAGGGATTGATGCGCACTGGCCGCCTCGGCGGGCTGCTGCGCGAAAGCCATGGCTGCGGGCGTATGACAGCTTCGGCACTCGGCGGAGTCATTTGCTTTTAATTCCGACCAGATCTTCTGTGCCAGCTGCAGGCGGTGAGCTTCATATTTTGCCGGCGTGTTGAGTTCACCGGTCATGTGGCCCCAGACTTCCGCATAGGCCTGAATGTGCCGCACCAGCCCAGCCACGAACGCCGGAGGCACGTGGCAATTGCCGCAACTCGCCTGGATACCGAATGCGTTCGAGTAATGCACGCTGTGCGTGTATTCCTGGAACGGCGTGTTCATCTCGTGGCAGGAGGTGCAGAACTTGTCGGTCTCCGCATATTTGAGCGCGGCGACGAAGCTGCCAGAAAAGCCTATGCCGACGATGAAGGCGAGCAGTCCGCCCGCCGGTATACCGAGCAAGAACCAGCGCTGTGGGCGCCGCCAGAGCCATGCCGCAAATCCCCGGTGCGTTGGTTCAGGTGAATTCACTGCGAACCTTGGATACGGCCATGAGCACTCCCTAAACGCAATCCTGAGAGCAGATTATTGATGCAGATGCGGTCGGTGGCTGCAAAAATAGGCGCTCTTGCGCGTCGTTCTCTGTGCGCTGGCGTACAGATCACTAACGATCGTCGTGGTCGTACAGAGTGTGGGCGCGCGCCTCGAAGGCTGCGATGATGTCATCGATTGAGCCCGCCATGACTCGGTGCAGAATCCCCTGCAGAATCGCCGAGCGCAATTCCACCCGGGCCGAGATGGCAAGACTGCATCCGGCCGGCGAATGTGGCACTACCTGCACCGAAAGATCGAATTGGCGGAAAGACAGATCCGAAGAGCTGATGTCGATGCGCTCCGGGCGCCGCAGCACGGCCTTGGAGGCGAAGCGCACCCGCATCGGACCGAGGCCCAGCACTTGCTCGACGTAGCACGTGTTGCTCTCGCGCCTTTGGATCGAGGCCGAGATCCACCCTGGCAGAAAATCGGGATAGCGTTCGATATCGGACGCAAAATCAAAGACTTGCTCCGGAGTAAAGGGCAGCATGTGTCCCACTTTTTCGATCAGCATAGGCCGCCGCGATCGTCATCGGACATCTGAGCAGTGCCACGGCGGCGTCTGCCCGCGCATGACAGTTCCGATATCGCTCCGCAACCTTGTAAAACCTACTGCTCATCTGCCCCCAGCTCTGTGCGGTACCGTACGGAGCGGCCCTAAGTGATCGCCTAGCATAAAAAAAATGCACTGGTTACGCAGAGCGTAGGGCGCGCCCCGGTCGGCTCTTGGTCTGTGGGAGCACTGTGGGAGAGTGTGTATGCCCGTTTTGAACAGGATTCGCGCACGGCACGGCGGCTACCCGAGTCCACAGGTGATCGGCTCGGTGCTGCTCAGTGTGCTACTGACGGCTTGTAGCGGCACGACCGGTCCGGCGGGGCCGTCGGGTTCGACTGGTACCACTGGCTCACAGGGGCCGCCGGCAGGCGGCTCGGCGCTCAAGGTCAGCGCCGCTACCGCCATAACCGGGACCATCACGAGCGTCGCGATCAACGGGCCGCCGGTGGTGCAATTCGAGCTTGCCGATCAAACCGGGGCGCCCTTACAAGGTCTGCCGGCGAGCGACCTCGGCTTCGCGATCGCGCAGCTCGTCCCTGGGCAGAACGGCTCGGCGAGCCAGTGGAATTCCTACATCTACACCACGGTAAGCCCGACACCGTGTCCGACCATCGTAACGGCCTGCGACAAGGTGCCGAAGACGCAGGCGACGGTGGAGAGCGCCACCAGCGGCACCCTGGTCGATCATGGCAATGGCACCTATCAATACACGTTCGCCAAGAACATCACGAACGATCCCAATGTGGTTTATGACGCGACGTTGACACATCGAGTCGGATTTGAGATCCGCGGCCTTGCTCCGGCGAACAACGGCGCCTATACCTTCCAGCCTTCGAGTGGCGCAACCACCGACATCTTCAGCCGCGAGATCGTCGATACGGCAACGTGCGATACCTGCCATACGCAGCTCACCGCGCATGGTGGCGCCCGTGTCGAGGTGCAGTACTGCGTGATGTGTCACAACCCGGGAACCACCGATCCGTACAGCGGTAATACGCTCGATTTGAAGGTAATGGCCCACAAGATCCATTCGGGCAATACGCTGCCGAGCATCCAGACGGCGACGCGCCCGAATACGACGCCGACATTAGGCCAAGGCTATTGGATCATCGGCTACATGGCGTCGCTGTCGAATTTTAATACCCTGCTCTACCCGCAAGATACGCGCAACTGCGTGACCTGCCACGTGCAGAATGTCGCCACTTTGCCGCAGGCCGAAAACTACAAAACAGTCCCGACGATGGAAGCTTGCGGCGCATGTCATGACAACGTGAATTTCGCCACCGGCGCCAATCATGGCCCGAATATCGTGGCCAACGACACGGAGTGCGCGACTTGCCACGGTCCCGCCTCCACAATCAACAATGGTCAACTTCAAGTGGTCGCCGCGCACGTGATTCCGGAGGTCGTCGCCGCGACCAAGTTTCAGTACATCGTCAACGGCGTGACTTTCGCGACCGGCGGCTCCTCTCAGGTGTATCCCGTCGTGAGGTTTTCGGTGGTTGATCCGACTAACGGCAATGCGCCGTACAATATCCTGACCGCAGCCGCCTTCGCCGGCACCGATCCGGGCACCGGCTTGCCCGTCTGCGCCAATGGCGGCACCGCGCGCCTGGCTATCGACATCGCCTGGGAAACCAGCGATTACACCAACTGGGGCAGCGGGGCGACCGCTGCCACCTGGGGCCAGCCGTTTTCCCTGAATCCGCTCGCAGTGCCCGGTTGTGCGGCAGCGGTCCCACTGTCGGCGATCACCGGACCTGATGCGAACGGCGTGTTTACGCTGACATCGCCGACGGCATTGCCTCCGGCGCCGACTGCCAATTGTCCGCCGGCCGGTGCCACTGTCTGCCCCGCCATCCAAAACATCGCGGTGGTGATCGAAGGCCATCCAGGCGTCGTCACGACCGGACCTGGAGCTACTGCCATCCCGGTAACGAGCGCGGTCGGCTACGGCAACGTCTCCGGGGCGGCGCCGGTCGCGCGACGCATCGTGGTGGATATCGCGAAATGCGACGTTTGCCATAGCGCGCTCGATCTGCACGGCGATAACCGCAATGACAATGCACAGGTCTGCGTCGCCTGCCACAACCCTGCGTCCACCGACGTCAGCGAGCGGCAAACACTGACGGCTGCGGGAATCGACGGCCTGTGGGAGCAGACCATCGACTTCAAGCACATGATCCACGCGATCCACGATGGCAGCGTGCGCGGTGCTGCGGGCGCGCCTTTTGTGATCTACGGCTACGGCGGCTCAGTGAACAACTTTACCGACGTCGTGTATCCGGGCCAGCTCAATCGTTGCGATGCCTGCCATGTCGGCACGACGTACTATCCGGTGGCCGACAGCGCGGTACAGGCGACGACCTTGTTGACCGGTCTGTCTAAACAAGTGCCAAACCCCACTACGGTGGGCAATCCGATTGCAACGTCGGCGAACATGTCTGTGTGCTCAGCCTGCCACGTCGATGCGCTGTCCAATTCACACATGCTGCAGAATGGCGGCTCGACCATGGTCACGAAAGACGCCGAAGGTCGGACCATTCTCGGCACCAACGCGGCGGCCGTGGAGACCTGCGCCGTCTGTCACGGTCCGGGCGGCGTCGCAGATGTCATGGTCGTGCACAATATCCCCGGCTCGGGCACTTGAGTGAACCGGGTTGCACGTGCTGGCCTGACTGCTGGGTTTGCTCTGCTGTCAAGCGTGGCTACCGCGGCACCAGCGGCTGACGCCGCTGCGGGCGCGGTCCAGGCGCCGGCATCCACACCCTCACCCGTACCCGCACCCGACGCATCGGCCTACAGCCCACAAGGCGCCGATACCTGTCTCGGTTGCCACAACGACACCACTGTTACCGGCATCTTCCGCACCAAGCACGCGCGCCCGAACGATCCTCGCGGCCCCTTTGGCCACGGCGGATTGCAGTGTGAGGCCTGCCACGGACCCGGCGGTGCGCACGTCAGGGCCGGAGGCGGCCCGCCCGCCGGACTGATCGTCTTCGGCTCCAAATCGCCCACTCCGGTCGCACTGCAGAACGCAAATTGTCTGGGCTGCCACCGCTCAAATGCGGCGCACGATTGGGCCACAAGCGCCCACGCGTCGAGCAACCTGGCGTGCGCCGACTGTCACAAACTGCATGCCGACAGGGATCCGGTTCAGAGCACGGCAACGCAGATCGAGGTGTGCACAACCTGTCATCAGGCACAACACGGTGATCTGTTCAAGCCTTCGCATCATCCGATGCGCGAAGGCAAGATGGCCTGCACCGCCTGTCATACGCCGCACGGCTCGACGGCACCGGCGCAACTGGTGAAGAACTCTGTGAATGAGACCTGTACCAGCTGTCACGCCGAATACCGCGGCCCGTTTCTCTGGGAACACCAGCCGGTGACGGAAGACTGCACCAACTGTCACGAACCGCACGGGTCAGCCCAACCGGCACTGCTCAAGATCCGCACTCCATTCCTCTGTCAAACGTGCCACGAAGGCGCGGGTCATCCCTCCATTGCCAATACGCCCAAGGGATTGCCCGGCGGCACGCCCAGTGCGTACCTGCTCAGCGGCGGTTGCACCAACTGCCACTCGCAGGTTCACGGCTCGAATTCGCCGTCGGGCCGAGCGTTGATGCGTTAGGCAACACCCGATGGCAATCATTGCTCGGTACATCAACGCAGCGCTGTCTCTTGGACTCACCGCCGCGCTGTTCATCCCCAGGGCCTCCGCCGCTGAGTCGAGCCCGGACACGAGCGGTTGGGCCTGTGCGCAATGCCCGTTCTCTCAAGGCTATCAGGGCGACGTGGAACTCGGTGCCCTGCAGGCGAATGGCGCGAACGCGAGCTATGGTCGCTACACGGGAATAGACCACAGCAGCGTCTACGCCGATGCCGGTGCCGACGGGCAGTGGCGCAGCGCTGACGGCTCGTATGCGAACTATGATCTCGAGCGCTTGGGACTAGCCTCACGGGATGGCACCGTGGAAGGCGGTCGAGAAGGCCGCTATGACCTGACCATCAGCTACGACGGTCAGCCCACCGACCTCTACGATACGACCGTCAGCCCGTTCCAGAACAAGAGCGGGCGGCTCGGATTGCCGCCAAATTGGGTCGCGGGGGGCACTCCCTCCGGCATGAGCGCCCTCAATGCAGACCTCGCGCCTGTCAACATCGGCTATGACCGACGCACCATTGCCGTGCTCGGTCAGTTCTTTGCCACCCCGAGTTGGACGATATTCGGCGAATTCCGCCGCCAGGAGAAAAATGGCACCGACATGACCAGCGCGAGCTTCCTGACCGAGGCGATACAGCTGCCGCAACCGATCGACTACGTCACGAATTCCGTTAACGCCGGCGCCGCCTGGGCCGGCAGCAAAGCGAGCTTGCGGCTGACTTATACCGATTCCTGGTTTCAGGACGACAGCGATTCGCTGAGCTTCGCGAACCCCTACCTGCCGCTCGTGCCGGGCTCTACCGAAGGGCGCCTGGGGACGCCGCCGAACAACACGCTGCAGCAGTTCGCGGCCACCGGCACCCTCCAGCTGCCGTGGTTTGCGACGACGTTGACGTACACCGCCTCGCTCGGCAGCCTGCGACAGAACGCCGCGTTTCTGCCCGTCAGCACTTTGCCTGACGCTACCGTACCGGCATCGGACTCGCTCGATGGTGACGTGCGCCTGTCGCACTATGCGCTCGGATTGGCCTCGAAGCCGCTGGCGAAGCTCAATCTGCACGGCAATGCAACCTATGACGGACGTAACGATC
>Ga0302324_100004173_pt1 | contig 32138 bp, 31 predicted proteins | sample Palsa_T0_1_FD_201949 | JGI IMG/M metagenome (GOLD analysis project Ga0302324, IMG submission 201949) | Peat permafrost microbial communities from Stordalen Mire near Abisko, Sweden - Palsa_T0_1 | ecosystem: Environmental > Terrestrial > Soil > Palsa > Peat permafrost | place: Sweden: Abisko... | reverse complement strand
ACCCGGCGTGTCGATATTCCCCGACGGGCTACCTAATTGCCACACGGAAAAGTAATACATCCATGTCGGAGCCAGGGCAACGAGAACGAGGGCAAAGGAGGCCAGAAATTTACCCATAATAATTTGCCAGTCGGTCAATGGTTTCGTCAGCAATAACTCCAGGGTACCTAACTTCTTTTCCTCCGCAAAACTTTTCATGGTAATGGCCGGAATCAAAAAAATAAATACGTAGGGTCCCATGGAAAAAAGTGTGTCCAGATTGGCATATCCGTTATCAAGAACCGACGTTTCGGGGAATACCCAGGTTAACAATCCAATGGCCGTCAGGAACACACCGATGACCATGTATGCGATCAATGAATTAAGAAAATTATTAAATTCTTTCTGGAAGATTCGGATCATGGGGCAACGGATTGATCTTCAACGGCAGTTACGGAGGTCAACTCTTTAAAGATGCTTTCCAGTGAACTTGTCTCCTGAGTAAATCCAAGCAATGAAACTCTCCGTTCCGATGAAAAACGTAAAATTTCCGGTCGCAAATCAACTCCGGGTCTACCGGTTATCCTGAATTTGTAGCCAGACAATTCTTCTATTTTATCGACTTCAGAGATAGCCTTCAAATCCAGAGCGGTCACTCCTCCTTCGAATTCCACGACGATGACGATAGTTCCCGACTTTCTCCGAAGAATATTTTCAAGCCGGTCATCGGCCACAATTTCACCCTGGTGAATGACAATCACCCGGTCGCACAGGGCCTGGACTTCCTGCATAATGTGCGTAGAGAAAATGACGGTCTTATTCAGGCTGATGCTTTTGATCAGTTTCCGGATTTCAGTAATTTGGTTGGGATCAAGTCCGGACGTCGGTTCATCAAGGATAAGCACTTTCGGATCATGGATCAGCGCCTGTGCCAAACCCACACGCTGACGGTATCCCTTGGACAGCGATTCTATTTTTTTGTTTTGCTCTCCATTTAATCCGCAGAGGTCGATCATTTCAGTAATCCTTTGCCTCAAGCCATTTCCTGTAAATCCAAAAATACGCCCGGAAAACGCCAGGTACTCGTGCACATACATATCCAAATACAACGGATTGTGTTCCGGGAGGTATCCCGTATTTTTTTTGGCTTCCATCGGCCGCGCGGTTACATCAAAGCCGGCGACGATGACTTCCCCGCTTGTGGGTGGCAGGTATCCGGTAGCGATTTTCATCGTCGTTGACTTTCCTGCACCATTGGGGCCGAGAAAACCAACGATCTCCCCTTCCCGCACTGAAAAGGAAATATTATTCACTGCCTGTTGACGGCCGTAAATCTTGGTCAGATGATGGATATGGATGGACATTTTTCGCGCACAAAAGTAGTACTATTGTCTGCAGTCTTCCGACTTCAAACAATAGTTTTACGTTAAAATTGTTTAATGCATTGTTAAAAGGAAATAGAGAAGGCTATTTGCCGTTGAAAAGATCGGCGAAATTCGGACATTTGTAAATTGAACCTCTAAAATTTATGCGCTTTCTGTTTTCGATAATCCTGGCATTGGTCATCCAGACGGCCTTTGGCCAAACCGGGTATAAACTTGATTTCAAGATAAAAGGCTGGAAGGACACCACCGTTTATCTGGGCTATTATTTTGGCGAGAGCACATTCCTAAAGGACACGGCTCGTGTTAACAGCAAAGGTGAATTCACCTTCGACGGAAAAAAAAACCTGGACCAGGGAATGTATTTTTTAGTCCTCAACAAGACGCGTGTGTTTCCGGAGGGTTTTGTCATCGGAAATAACCAGCATTTTAAAATGGAGACCTCGAGTGACGACTACATCAAAGACATGGTCGTCAAAGGGGATGATGATAATAAGCTCTTTTTTGAAAATCTGCTGTTCACGGCAGACCGACTCAGGGAGGCTGAGCCTTTCAAAAAGGTTTTGCAGGATACCACGTTGAAGGACGAGCAGAAAAAGAAACAAGCCCGGGAAGGCTTCAGCAAAGTAAATGATAAGGTGATGGCCTACCAGAACAACATCATTGGACAATACCCCACTACGCTGACAGCCCGAATCCTGAAAGCGGTGAGACCCATCGAAATCCCGGATCCTCCAAAGAAAGCCAACGGCAACATTGACTCATCGTTCCAATTGAAATACTACCGCCAGCATTTCTTCGACAACTATGACTTGTCGGACGACGCGTTTTTAAGGATGCCGAAACAATTTCCCAGCTATCAGGACAAAGTAAAAGAATACCTCGAAAAACTGTTTCTTCCGCAACCCGATACCATAACCAAAGCGATTGATGGTCTTGTCGCCAAAGCAAAGAAAAATCCGGAGACCTATAAATACATGGTGTCTACCTGTGCCTATCTCTACCAGGCTCCATCCATCATGGGGCTTGATGAAGTATTTGTCAATATCTACACAAAGTATTTTGCCTCCGGAGAGATGGACTACTGGGCCAATGCTCAGTACAAGAAAAATCTGAAAGAATACGCTGACAAACTTAGCCGTGCTCAGATCGGTCACACCGCTCCAAACCTGCTCATGCAGGACCAAAATCTGCAGCCCCGGTCGCTTTACGATATTAAAAAGAAATACACCATCATTTATTTCTTTGATCCGGACTGCGGCCACTGCCGCCAGGAGTCGCCGAAATTAGTTGACTTCTACAATAAAAATAAGACCAAATATGACCTGGAAGTGTTTGCCGTATCCAGTGACACGTCCCTTCAAAAATTAAAAAATTACATCAAAGAAATGAAGATGACGTGGATTACCGTCGATGGCCCGCGAAGCTACCTGAAGGAGCATTACACCAAACTCTACTATGCTGAAACGTTTCCAACGATTTACATTCTCGACGACAAGCGAAAAGTAATTGCCCGGAAATTGCCGGTCGAGAAACTGGATGAATTCCTGAGCAACTACGAAAAATTCCAAAAGCGAAAACAACCCGCAGGTTCCAAATAAAGGGACTGAGTGTCTTTTGTCAAAACACAATCCAATACATGATTTTGAGGGTTTGCACAATAAATTCAATCCCGGATGCAACTATTTGGGGTCAATGGAGTATCTAATGAGTAAATACCTGACGCTATGGCCTTATTAAATACTTTTTTCGGGAAAAAAAAGAAAGAATTCAAAGCTTCCTGTAACATTACAAAAGAGCCTATCGAACCCGGATATGGCTACCTGCTGACCACAGCCCAGATCGTTTCTTCCAGGAAATATTGGGACATGATCATGACTGAACCGGAAACGATGTCCTACACGGTTTCCCATTTCAAAAATCAATCGAGTGGCACCCAAATGCGAAGCATGATCTTTGAGAAATACGCCACCGTCTCAAAGCCCTGGATTATTTCTGACTCCATTATCAATTATTTTGAAGTTGACAAAAACGCGGCGCGGGATGGCGCCAAACGATGGTGGGAAAGCGAAGGTCAATACATTCCCGACCGCACGGGACCTGCCACCGAATACCTCGACATGTCCACCTTTGAAGACTTGAAAAACTATGCTATCCTTGAAGCGGGGCGAGAAAGAGCCGGTCGTACAAAAAATTTTAATTCTTCCGTTCAATTGTGAACCGAACCAACTGTTCAAGAGATGTCCTATAAACAGAGAATGGCAAGGTGTTTAATATCTCCGTCGCTTTCTGATGAAACCGGTTCATCGATTGCTTGGCATAATCAATTCCTCCGGATTCCTTTACATAACTGATCACCTCGCGTACTTTCCGGGGATTTGTACTTTCATTTTTTACGATACTCATGATTTTCCTTTTCTCCGCCCACGCGGATCGTGACAACGCGTAAATCAACGGCAAAGTCATTTTCTTTTCTTTGATGTCGATGCCTAGCGGCTTGCCAATTTCATCCTCTCCAAAATCAAAAAGATCGTCTTTAATTTGAAAAGCCATGCCGATGTTCTCGCCAAAAATCCGCATGGTATTTACCATTTCCGGAGAGGCTCCCGAAGAACTGGCTCCCACGGCGCAGCACGACGCGATAAGGGAGGCGGTCTTCTGCCGGATGATCTCATAATAAACTTCTTCACTAATGTCTAAATGACGCGCTTTTTCGATCTGTAATAGTTCGCCCTCGCTCATTTCTTTTACCGCATCGGACACAATTCCGAGCAGGTTGAAATCCTTGTTTTCAACGGCGAGAATCAGCCCGCGGGAAAGCAAAAAATCACCGACGATCACGGCGATCTTATTCTTCCATAACGCATTCACCGAAAAGAAACCCCGACGGTAATTCGCATCATCAACGACATCGTCGTGGACGAGGGAGGCCGTATGAAGCAGCTCGATCAGGGAAGCTCCCCGGTAGGTAGACTCGGTAATCGTTCCACAGGTACCCGCGCTAAGAAACACAAACATAGGTCGCATTTGTTTCCCCTTGCGCTTCACAATGTAAGTCATGATTTTATCGAGCAAAAGGATACGTGTATGCATGGAGGAGCGAAACTTTTGTTCAAACTCATCCATTTCACGAGCGATGGGTGCTTTGATATCCTCCAGGCGATTGGACATGGACTGCAATAATACGGAATCAGGGCGATAGTCCACAGGTCCGATGTCGCTTAGCCATTCAAAAAATTAAGAGGGATGGCTATGGACGTTAGACTATTTACTACTTTCGAACCATGAAGGTCATAGACAAACAGTGGGAACAGTTGATTTTCGCCATTATCGTACTTGCCGTGGCCTTCATTGTTGGCCGGATATTGAGATATATCATGGGCCGCTTTCTCAGGGCCTCTGCCCTGAAGCTCAAGGTCGATCCCACGCGGTACAATTTTTTTAAAAATGCCCTCGACTTTTTTATTTTCCTGCTGGCAGCGATTATTATCTTCCGTTCCATTCCGGCGTTGCATGCCTTTAGCACCACCTTGATTACCGGTGCCGGCGTACTGGCTGCCATCGTGGGCTTTGCATCCCAGTCTGCCTTTTCCAATATCATCAGCGGCATCTTTCTGGTCATCTTCCGGCCATTCAGTGTCGGGGACAGGATCAAAGTCGGGCAAAACTATACGGGGGATGTGGAGGACATTACCCTTCGCCACACCGTGATCAAGGATTTTGAAAACAAGCGTATCATCATTCCCAATGCGGTCATCAGTAACGAAACCATTGTCAATTCGACCAGCACCGACGAAAAGGTGATTATCTATATTGAAGCAAATATCACTTTTGAATCGGATATCAGTACGGCCGTTCGCATTATTCAGGAAGAATCCGTGGCCCATCCTTTTTGTATCGACAACCGCTCGGCGGACGAATTGTCGGGAGAGGAACCGCAGGTGATGGTCAGGGTCATTGGTTTTACCGACACCGGAGTACAACTTCGCGGGTATGCGTGGGCGCGAAACTCTTCGGAAGGTTTTGAATTAAAATGTGCCGTTTTGAGAACCATCAAAGAACGCTTTATCAGGGAGGGCGTAGATATCGCCGGCCTTCACCGCCTGTTCCTTCCCGTAAAGAAATCCTGAACTTTCTCCATGGCGCAAAAAAAACCAAGAGATCAAAACCTTCAACTCGTTAAAGAACTTAATGACGGCAACAAGATCATCTTTGAACTGATCCAGTTCAACGAAAAGGATTATCAAAAGTACGATGGGTTGGGTGCCGACGATCTCCTGGGCAAGATCAAACCCGGGTATGTGAACTGGGTTAACCTGGATGGCCTCCAGGATCGCGAAATCATCCGCAAAATAGGCGAACATTTTAATTTGCACTCCTTGCTGCTGGAAGATATTACTTCCGACCACCAACCGAAGGCCGAGGAGTTCGATGCCTACCTTTTCTTCACGCTGAAGATGCTTCACCGGATTGAAGAAAATGTCATTAACTATGAGCAGATCAGTTTTGTGCTGGGAAAAGATTTCCTGCTGTCCTTCCAGGAAATAGAAGGAGATCGTTTTGGGCCCTTCCGCGAGAGAATCCGGCTAGATCAGGGTCGGGCAAGAAAAAAAGGAGCCGACTATTTGTTATATCGGCTTGCCGACATTATTGTTGACAATTATTATGAAGTCCTTGATAACATCGGCGAGCAAATTGAGGCCATCGAGGATGCTGTTTACCATAATCCTTCTCAAAACGAATTTCAGCGTATTCAACAATTAAAGAAAGAGTTGATTTACCTGCGGAAGGCGCTTTATCCTTTGCGGGATGCGCTCAGCAAACTTCTTAAAGATGAATCGGGATTCATTGAAACCTCCAATACCCGTTTTTTCTCCGATATCTACGACCATGTCGTTCACCTGATTGACAGTCTGGACACCTATAAAGACCTGACGTCAAGCCTGATGGACATTCATATCAACACGCTCAATACGCGGATGAATGAAATCATCAAGGTGCTCACCATTTTTTCGACGATTTTTATGCCGTTGACGTTTGTTGTAGGCGTTTACGGAATGAATTTTGAGTTTATGCCGGAATTGCATTCCCGGTGGGGATATCCGGCGGTGTGGTTTGTGATGATCCTGATGACGGTCGTGATGATCCGGTATTTTAAGTTTAAGAAATGGTTTTAGGTTAGTTGGTCGTTGGTCGTTGGTCGTTCGTCGTTGGTCGTTCGTCCCGCAGAGTCACTGCCTTTGGGACTTTGGTAAGGAATGATCCAAACTTCTTTGAAATTTCCTCCAATGTCGTGCCATTCAAAAGTAAACTACTATTTATGTTCGCCCACGTGGGATAGAAAACCCTTCGTAAGCCCCCGCCTGCATTTAAACGTTGGCAGTAATAGAGCCAGGACAATTTGGTCATCTAACGGGTGGCACTCTACTAACAAAGATTTCCCAGGTGGACAAGTGAACGGCTTTATTGTTCCGTCGCGGTTTACTACTTGACAAAGAAAATAAGAAGCATCCAGAATTAGGTATTTCAAGTGCTGTGAGACCATAAGAAATAGCATAACTAAATCGCACACACATTGCCTGGCCGCGCTCAGTGTCGTGTAAGTGGATAACGTAGTCAATGAAAAATGCCCCACCGCACGACTGAATTATAAAGAGAGGTGTAACATTAACGGGGGACGAAAGACACGGCTACGAATGAAATGTGGAGAAGGGCCCTACTACTGCCAACAAAATGTTTCTGCAAGGGTGTGGTGACGAGCAAGGTTTAAGTTTTATCTTCGTCCCACGTTTAGTTTCGTAGGACAGTAGACGGCCCACCAGAGTTAACTGATGGTCTGGATTTGAGTCGTGCCATGGGTACACACAAAGCGGTAAACATAAGACAGACTTCAAGTGTCAGTTACAAAAACAAAAAAGTTTAATTTTGAAATTTTAATCTTAGAGACAATGAAAAAGACCTTATTGACAACAACATTAATTGCGACTTCATTTCTATTAGGTTTCGCCTTTAATACAATCATTTCTAACAACTATAAATTTACAAAAATGAAAAAAGTAACAGGAATTGGAGGCATTTTCTTCAAATGCAAAGACCCAAAAGCAATTAACGAATGGTATAAAACACACCTCGGGTTTGACACGAGCCCATATGGAACAAGCTTTGAATGGCGGGAGATAGATGACGGTACTAAGAAGGGACTTACCCAGTGGAATCCCTTTGCAGAAAACACAAAATATTTTGAGCCTTCAACAAAAGACTTTATGATCAACTATAGAGTGGAAAATTTAGAAGTATTGGTTGAAGAATTAAGAAAGGAAAACGTAACGATCGTAGACAAAATTGAAACATATGATTATGGAAAATTTGTTCATATTTTAGATATGGAAGGAAATAAAATTCAATTGTGGGAGCCTAAAGATTAGAATATGATTAAATTATTGGTGGACGAAACGAAATAAACAACTCAAAAGCACCTACTCCTAATCGAGGTAATGCGTTACCGCAACATTTTAGGCCATTCCCCCTGACACATTTAGGACAGCCAATGGAATAACAAATAAATAATCGCAAATCTTAATTAAAAAAGTATATGAAAAATGCTATTACAGTTTTATCGACCTTTGCTTTTCTACTTCTGTTTAATTTAGGAAAAGCTCAAGACTGGGTACAAGCCGCTCCAGAGGGCAAGAAAATTCTCGTGGACAATGACCACTTTCGAATGGTTGAGATAACTCTTCAACCTGGAAAAACAGAGCCTCTGCATTCCCACCCGGAATACGTAGAGTATTTTATGGAGTCAGGTAAAATGATCGTCACCTACCCTGGGAAAAAGCCAGTCACTTGGAATGTCGAAAAAGGGAAGGCCTATTCGGGAAAGCCCGAACCACCACACACCATCGAAAATGCCGAGCCAAAGCCAATAACATTATTATTATTGGAGATGAAGGATAGACCCTATAAAGCTCAGTAATGGATTTGTTAACCAGGGTAAACATGCTATTCATTCACTCCAAACAGTGCACCAAAAGTGGACGGAGAGTGGACACAGAGTGGACAGAGCCAAGATCCTCCACTCTCGGCCCACTCTCCCTCCACTCTGACCCCGGTATTTGGCTTGATTTCAATTAGAGCTCACATACAACAACAATAAAATGCGGAACGCAAGTCGGTATGCCCTGGATAATACGCGAAACCCAGAACGGAAAGGTTATTATTTGTTAATGGCCGACAAATTAAAGCTCCCAATGCTACACCGCCTCCACCGATTATATGCGAAATGGAAATCCCAATAAACGTCCTTAAATAATACCTGTTATGAAAAAATTGATTTCTATTTTCTGTCTTTCGGCGAAAATCTTTCTTGGAACGGCCTTCATGCTGACGGCCAACGCCCAGAACGTCACTCATCGTATTCCTATGTTTGAGAACGACCAGGTAAAAGTGTGGAAGACGATCATAGTCCCCCACTCGCCGCTTTCGATGCACCGGCATGAACACGGCCGTACTATCGTTGCGCTCAAAGGCGGCACACTAACGATCCGGCAAGACACCGGCGAGAACAAGGAATTGGTATGGAAAACCGGGCAGGCTTACTGGCTGGACGCAGATCCTCCCGGGACCAAACAACATGCCGATGTCAACGAAACCAATGAAACCATCGAAGTCATGGTAATAGAAAATAAGAAGGACAAGTAAGTTCAGCCCGTGACGTTCGGAAAAACTTCAAACCAAAAAATCAAATGCTGTGACAATAACCAAAAATAATAAAGCCCTGAACATAGCCCTATGGATTGTTCAGGGGTTGACAGCGACCCTGATGCTGATATCTGCGTTTATGAAAATAGCAACTCCTATCTCAGAACTTTCCGCCAAATGGAAATGGACCGGTGAATTGCCGGAACCTATTGTTAGAATGTTGGGAATACTTGACTTACTTGGTGGTATTGGAATAATTCTACCGGCCTTACTCAAAATCAAACCGGGCCTGACATCTTTAGCCGCGGGGGGTGTTGTGCTGCTAATGATAAGTGCAACCGCATTTCACATTTTACGAGGGGAAGAATCTGTTATTGGGTTCAATATAATTTTGATGTTATTCGCAGGTTTTATCACGTGGGGCAGATATAAAAAATTACCTGTTGATCCGACTAGAAAATAGCCCATTGAACAGGATCGAAACAAGTTTTTTTGCTTAACCCTCAAAATGGCAGGCGAAGACGATTGGTAATTGAAAAGCATCCAACATTCAGGGTTGCGGCCGAACGACTGAATGAACTTAAGACAACAATTGGTTATGACCAGCACCCGCATAAAAAAAACGGGAAGCGATCAATTGCTTGATTCTTCCCGTCTTTGTCGTACATCAACCTTAGCCGAAGTACGACCCCAAGTGCTTTTTATCCCTGTGAAACCTGCCCCGGCAATCTTACAACTGCCGTTCTCAGTCCCGTGCCCCCGTCCGTTTTCCCTAAGGATCCGTTACGTCGACGCAATCAATCAGTACCGGTTTTTTTGTGGCCACTTTCCGTAGAAAATAACCCTTTGTTTTCCGGTACCTTTTGATCTCGTGGCTAAAATTTAACTTAGTGATGTGAAAGTAGAGTGTCGCAGGGAATGCACAAAAAAAATTGACAAAAAGTTGTGAACAAGTTTTCAACGAAGTTATTCACAAGATGGTTGTTCGTTGATTGTTGTCCGTTGTTCATTCGTGGGTTGTCCTGTTTGCAAAGAGCAAAATAGCATGTACGGCTAATCTATGAGGTCGCAGTAAATACGGTAAGGCTTATCAATCAATGGCCAAACGATCAACGAGCAACGAACAACGATTTAAGTAACCCAATGCAACGTCTGCTCCCTCACAGGGTTTTCGAAGGGTACTTTATCCTGCTGGGCTTTCTGGTAAAGGCGTTTGATTTCATAGTACCACCGGGCCTGGGTGTCGGGCTCTCCGATCAGCATCAGCGTTGGATTCGATTGCAGGCCGTGGCCCAGCTTAATAAATACATCCAGGTCCTGACCAATAAACTGCTTCCCCAACCGCTTCAGCGGCCACCATAGCCATTTCACCAGACTCAGCGATGAATAAAAAATGTGATTCAGTTCGGTGGTATGTTCTGTCAGCGGCGTAAGTATGGTAATCGACACAATTTGATGGTTCTCCCCTACCCGGATGTGTTCGGTCCGGTTGCCCGGAATTTCAAAAGTGATCTCCGTTGACGTCCCTCCTTTCAATACACTGTAGCCTTTGGAGTTGGACGACGGCTTATGACGCACCATCTTAAACCCAAGGGGAGTTGGCTCAAAATGTTTTTCTTTTAACCGGAGCGCTTTTGCCGACCGCCAATACCAGGATTGATGCACAAACGTCACGTGAGCCGGATCGATCAAGCCAATGACCGCATGATCGATATTCGTCGGCAACACCACTCGTTCGACATGGAGGAATTTCTCACCGGCCGGAATCAGTAAGTCAGGTGGCGCCACGGCAGGCGTAACCTGCGGCAGTTTTTTTTCAGGAATATAAACCCAAACGGTGTTGTTTATTTCTTTGACCGGGTAGCGAAATACACGGATTTTGCTGTAATCTATTTTACTGGCTGGGTCAATGGCTGGAATATTTTTGCAGGCTCCGTCACAACCAAATTCCCATCCGTGATAACAGCATTGCAGGGTTGTTCCGTCAAACCACCCTTCCGAAAGCGGCACTCCACGGTGAGGGCAATTGTCGCGAAGGGCGAAGGGTTCGCCCGCGGCATTCCTTCCAAAAACTATTTTGTCGCCCAGGATTTCTTTGGCCACCAACTTTCCTCTTTTCAAAAAGGAACCGTGAAAAGCGAAGTACCAGAGATCTTTGATAAAGAGTGAAGCGTCTGCCATAAAAAAAGGGCTGTCTTTGTTAAAACAGCCCTTATTTTTGCGATTTCTTTAACTTACTTTTTTTGTCAGTTCATCCACCTTGGCCTGGGCTTTTGTATTACCCAGCGATTGTGCTTTCTTATATAGTTCAAGGGCTTCCATTAGTGTATTCTTTTTCTTACGCGGAGCCAACTTGGTGCGGTTAGCCGCTTCTTCAATTGCCTGGGCGCGGGCAAAATAAGCATCAGCTTCGCTCATTTTACTTTGTACCATCATCTCCTCAATTTTGGCTTCGATCAGCGCAAGTTCTTGTTGTTTCGCCTGAATCTGTGCCTCCTTGTCGGACAGCTCGGCTTCCTGCAATTCAGTCGTTGTAATTAAATTCTTATTTTCAGTGCTCAAATCAGCTACTTTAGTCTGGAGCGATGCAATCTCCTTGCTTTTGTCTTCCAAATCCGCTTTCAGTTTCTTCACCGTCGCCGCATAGTAGCTCGTGTTGCCCTTGGATTTCTTTAGCTCTTTCTCCAGGTCATCAATTTTACTCTGCGTATCTTTCACATAGTTGTTGATGTCCTTCATGCGCGAGGTGTAGTCATCGTAGGTTGTTCCCTCCACCATGTTCACGCGAAGGAGCTTGCGGTTGGCATCAATGGAGTCCATGAGCACCCCCACTTGCTGAAGAGTTTGACTGAATTGCTGACTGGTCTGCAATTCCGACTTCAGTGAATCCACTTGTGATTTAAGCTTTTTTGTTTCATTGCCGCACCCCATCAGGGTAACCATTACAGAGAGGGAGAAGAGAACGTTCTTAATCATGTTTTTGTTGATTTGTAGTTGACAAAAGTACGTTCATTTAGGGCCAAACTGCCCAAAACCAAAATATTTTTTCATTGTTTCAGTAAATCATTGCTCTTCGCGTAAATTCGCACCCGTTCTCGGTTCAAATGTCGTTTTAAATGCCCAAATTAATAACCACGCGCACGCGTATCGCTGACTTGGGCAAGCCACGCATCGTCGTTATCGGAGGAGGTTTCGGAGGATTGGAAGTTGTTAAGGGCCTCCGGGGTCAGAAAGCACAGGTCGTCCTGTTTGATAAATTCAACCACCACACTTTTCAGCCGCTGCTCTATCAGGTCGCCACCTCCGGACTGGAGACGAGTTCCATTGTCGCACCTTTTCGAAAGCTATTCTCTTCCCAGCGGGATTTTTATTTCCGCTTGGGCGAAGTAAAAACGATCAGACCGGAAGAAAATTATATCGAAACCTCCATTGGCGGAGTGAAGTATGATTACCTGGTGATCGCGTCCGGAGCAGTTACAAATTTCCACGGACTTACCGAGATCGAGAAGAATGCGTCACCGATGAAGACCATCGTCGACGCCACCAAGCTGCGCAACAAAATTATCCGGCAACTGGAGTATGCTTTGCTCACCGAAGATGTTGAGGTAATGAATAGCCTGATGGATTTTGTGATCGTCGGAGGAGGCCCTACCGGAGTTGAACTGGCGGGAGCTCTTGCGGAACTGAAGAAGAATGTCTTTCCCAGGGATTACAAGGAATTGGACATGCGCGACATGGACATTTATATTGTCGAATCCTCTCCCCGGCTGCTCAACGGAATGTCCCATCAGGCGTCCGAAAAAGCCCTCGAATTCCTTACCGCCATGGGTGTCAAGGTCTTGTTAAACACGGCGGTGAGATCCTACGACGGATATGAAGTAAACCTCAGTTCTGGAAAAACATTGATCTCCCGTTCGCTCATTTGGGCGGCTGGGGTAACGGGTAACATTATCAACGGATTGGACCTGGATGTCATTGCCCGGGGAAACCGTCTCCTGGTCGATGAATTTAACCGGGTCAGGGGATATTCGAATATCTTCGCCATCGGAGACGTGGCGTTGATGGAGGCGGATAAAAAATTCCCGAAAGGACATCCTCAAATGGCGCCGCCCGCCCAACAACAGGGAAAACTGGTGGCTCAAAACATCATCCGTTTAATGACTCAAAAGTCGTTGAAACCCTTCCGCTATTTTGACAAGGGATCCATGGCAACGATCGGTCGTCACAAAGCCGTAGTGGATATGAAGGGCGGTGTCCATTTTCAAGGCGCCTTTGCGTGGTATGTCTGGATGTTTATTCACCTCATGGCACTCGTCGGATTCAGAAATAAAGTATTTACATTCTTAAGCTGGAGCTGGAATTATTTTTCATTTGACCGCAGTAACAGGCTTATTATCGGGCGCAATGAAGAGAAACTTAATCCGGAAGAATTGGTAGGGAAGTAAACCTGTTTCACTTTGGAAGAGACACGACATAATAAAATCCAAACCCTTTCCACGGCAGGGGTTTTAGTTTCTCTTGGAATCATTTACGGAGATATCGGGACCTCTCCCCTGTATGTATTTAAGGCCATCATTGAGACAGGGACTCCGGGCCGTCGGGGAATTATCACTGAGGACCTGGTGCTGGGCGGAGTCTCGTGTGTTTTCTGGACGCTGACACTAATCACCTCATTAAAATACATCTACCTCGCCTTAAATGCGGACAACAAAGGAGAAGGTGGAATCTTCGCGTTGTATGCGTTAGTGAGGCGGTATAAAGCAAAGTGGGTCATTTATGCTGCCATGATCGGATGTTGCACGTTGATTGCCGATGGGTTTATCACGCCGGCGATCAGTATTTCGTCCGCGGTAGAAGGCGTAAAAATTCACTACCCGGGATTTGAACCGGCACCGATCGTGATCGGCATACTGGTTTTACTTTTTTTCTTTCAACAGTTTGGTACGAGCGTCGTAGGCAAAACATTCGGGCCGATCATGATGATCTGGTTTATCACCATCGGCGCGTTTGGCATCATCCCGCTTGCTCAAAATCTGACGGTTCTTAAAGCGATAAATCCTGTCTATGCCTGGGATTTATTGATTCACTATCCGAATGGATTTTGGTTGTTAGGTGCCGTCTTTTTGTGCACCACCGGGGCGGAGGCACTCTACTCCGACCTGGGTCATTGCGGCAAACTAAACATCCGCGTCGGGTGGGGGTTTGTCAACGTGAGTTTACTCCTGAATTATTTCGGACAGGCCGCGTGGTTGCTCAGCCAAGCCGGAACAAAATTGGATGGACGCATTCCCTTTTATGCGATTGTTCCTGAAGAACTTTTAGCCTTTGGCGTTGTCATCGCTACCATGGCGGCAGTCATCGCCAGCCAGGCACTGATTTCAGGAACATTCACGCTGGTCAACGAAGCCATGAAATTAAAACTCTGGCCCAGCACCCTGGTTCGATACCCGAGTCAGATAAAGGGACAAATTTATATTCCCTACATCAACTGGATCTTGCTGGGAGGTACGATTTTAGTGGTTCTCATTTTCAGGGAATCATCCAAAATGGAAGGCGCCTATGGGTTAGCCATTACGTTGAATATGCTTATGACTACTTCCCTGCTGGCTTATTATTTTGGAACAGCAAAACATTCAAGGTTACGGACCGGAGCCATTGCCCTTATATTCTTTACATTGGAAGGAATGTTCCTGGTTTCCAACCTGGCCAAGTTCAAGCAAGGGGGATGGTTCACCTATGCCATAGCCTTTGTCTTCTTCTTGTTGATGTTTGTGTTGTTGAAAGCCCGACACTTGCGTGACCTCCACACGGAGTTTGTCGACTTAAAACATTATGTTCCCCTGATCCAGGACTTGCAGGCGGATAATACCATTCCGAAAGAGGCCACCAATCTCGTATACATGGCGGTGGCCGACAGCCAGCGCTACATCGACTCCAATATTATCTATTCCATTTTTAAGAAAAGGCCAAAACGCGCCGATGTCTATTGGTTCATTCACGTCGACACGGTAGACAGTCCCTACACCTCCAAGTATTCCGTTGACACCGTCATTCCCAAAAAATGTTTCTTTATACGCATTAAATTGGGATTTAAGGCGGATCATCGCGTCAATCTTCTCTTCAACCGAATTCTTCACGAAATGGCAGACAATGCCGAGATCGATCTGGTCAGCCACTACGATTCGTTGAAAAAACACAGCATGCCAGCCGATTTCAAATTTATTATTCTTCATTCACTAGCTTCCGTTGACAGCGAGATTTCTGCTTTCGACGACTTGATCATTCAAGGCTACCGATTTATCAAAAGTCATAGCCTGTCGACGGAAGACATGTACGGGCTTGAGCTTGCCAATGTAGAGGTAGAGACCGTGCCGATCATGGTAGGTCCACCGGCTAAGGTGAGAATTAAGCGGGAACGCGAAGACATCGCCCGCGAGAAAGAAATCCGCTATTCCGAGACCCGGTAAGCGACCGCCAGCGGCATAACGGAAGTGTCACATATCCGACATATTAAATCCCGATATTTGAGTGATTGCAAAGCATAAATGGTTAGCCTAGATTGGGTGATCCCCGGAGCTACCACCTCACTGGCTGATGTACTGCTCGAGGTGCTCGATAATTGATTTTTGCTCGTCCATGATATGACGCACGACGTCGCCGATGGAGATCATTCCCGTTACTTTTCCATCATCCACCACCGGCAGGTGCCGGACATGCTTGTCGACCATCAACTGCATGCAGTCTTCAATACTGTTGTCCATTGAAACGGTAACGGGGTTTTCGGCCATGATTTCGCGGATTGTGGTGTCTTTGGAGGACTTCCCCTTCAAAATCAGTTTACGTGCATAATCACGTTCCGTAAAAAGGCCAACCAGCTTATTGTTGTCCGTGATCAATAGCCCGCCAATGTTCTTTTCGCACATGATTTGGATGGCTTTATAGACCGTTACGCCCGGTTCGACGGAAAATATCTCGCTTCCTTTTGCCTGGAGGATACTTCTAACTTTTCCCATGATATCTCGTGTTTTTAATGCATTACTTTAGTGCAAACGATTGAAGGTATAATTTTCCTAAAAGAAAGCAAAGAACTTTTTACCAAATTATTCGTCTGCCGCGAAAAATCAACGCATTTACAGTACCAATACCAAATTGGGGAAGATACCCAGAGCCAGATTTAGAGCTAAAAGGAGCAGTAAAAGTAGCTTCAACGAAAATGAAGTCGTCAAGGGCTCCGAAGCGGGGGCTTTAAAGAACATGGCAACAATAACTCGAAAATAGTAGTATACGCCAATCAGTGAGGTGACAACCCCCACAAGAACATATAGTTCATAGCCGTTTTGCATGGCCAGCGAAAAGACCAGGTATTTGCCCAGGAATCCCGCCAAGGGCGGAATGCCTGCCAGTGAAAGCAAGGCTATGGTCATGACGACCGCCAGGAAAGCGTTTCTTTTGAAAAGCCCGTCGAAAATATCTGCATTGGAAGAATGACTTCGAAATTCTATTTGGATCAGTACCCCAAAAGCGCTCAGGGTGGCGACGGAATAGGCCGCCAAGTAATACAAGATGGTGTTGCCGGCGGCAGCGCCTCCCGATACGAGGGCTAACAAGATGTATCCGGCGTGCCCTACGCTGGAATAGGCCAACATCCGCTTAACATTACTTTGATAAACCGCCGTGACGTTGGCCAACACCAGGGTCAATACAGCGATCACCAGCAAGATAATATGGTATGATGACTGGACCGGGAAAAAGCAGTAGGCAATGAGTCGGAAGAAAGCGGCAAACGCGCCCACTTTAACCACCGTCGCCATCAGGGCTGTGATCACCGTTGGTGAGCCTTCATACACATCGGGTGCCCAAAAGTGAAAAGGCACGGCGGATACTTTAAATGATATTCCAACAATAACCAGCAAGACCCCAGCGTAAAAAAAAACGGGCATGCCGCCGGGATGGGCTATGACGTACGCTGAAATCTTATCCAAATGGAAAAAGCCAGTAGCTCCATAGAGCAAGGCAATGCCCATTAATAAAAAGCCGGTGGCAAAAGACCCCATCAGGAAATACTTAAAGGCTGCCTCATTGGATAGAAGGCTGTCTTTTTTACTCCCCGCCAGTACATAAAGGGACAACGACAGAATTTCAATTCCCAAAAACAACATGGCCATATTGTTGAACGAAGTCAGAATGAAAGCGCCGACGATGACAAATAGCACTAACGCCGCCTGATCCGTGACATGGGTTTCTTCATGAAAGTAACTGGCCGCCATCCAAAACCAAAAAAAAGCAATCCCGCCGATTAAAATACTGAACTCAATGGCCACATTATCAAAAATGAGCATATCATGAAAGTAATGGACGGAGGAATTCCAATCCCTGAATAAAATTGCTACGGCAACGGCGATTCCCGCCACAATAAACGGGATCAGCCACTTCTTGAGGTTGAGAAGTTCGGTCACCAAGGAAGCAACACCAAGTCCGCAGATGATATAAAGTGCATTCATTCTTTCAATGGGAAACGATCTGCAACAAGTTAGTAACCGCTGATTCCGAAATGGACAACACGGGCGAAGGATAAATTCCAATGACGATAATCAAAACTACAATGGGGTATAAAACAATTTTCTCACGCCGGGACAGGTCTACAAAAACCCGGGTGAGCGAATTACTTTCTCCCAACATACTTCGCTGATAGGCGCGGAACATATACACCGACCCCAGAATGATCGTTAATCCGGCCACAGAACCCAACGCCATCTTGTATTTCACTAACGCGTTGATCAGGAGAAACTCGCCGACAAACCCGCTGGTAAGCGGCAGCGCTACACTACCCAACATCACCACAGTAAATACAGTTGCCAGCAAAGGTGCCTGACTGCGGATTCCCCCCAATTCCGAAATAATGCGGGTTTTTGTTCGTGAGAAAATGATATCGACAATGTACAACAGTGCAAAAACAAGGATCCCGTGGCTGATCATCTGTATTATGGCTCCCTGTATCCCTATTTTGCTGAGTGTCATCACGCCGGCAGCAATTAACCCCACGTGGGCAAGGGAGGAATAAGCGATGAGTCGTTTAAAATCTTTCTGAACAATGGCAATAGCGGACCCATAAACAATGCCAATGACGGAAAGTACTATCGCCGTGAACATCCATTGGTGAACGCCGAGCGGAAGTACGGGAATCAGCCACCGGATCAATCCATAAACTCCCATCTTTAGCATAATACTCGACAATAACATAGTACCTTGTACAGGAGCCTCCGTGTAGGTATCGGGCTGCCAGGTATGAAAGGGAAAGACGGGCATCTTAATGGCAAACGCTACAAAAAAAAGCCAAAAATAAAATCCTTGCTGTGTCGCGCTCAGGCTATGTCCGACGCGGTACAGTTCCTGAATATTAAACGTATGCGTTTGTGGGGTATGCAAATACAAAAAAATCAATCCCACGAGCATCAATAAACTTCCAGCCAGGGTATAAATAAAAAATTTCAACGTCACTTTCGCCCGATTGTCCCCTCCCCAGATCAAACAGATAAAATAAATCGGTATAAGGGCCAACTCCCAAAAAATATAAAAAAGAAATCCATCGCGGGCCGTAAACACACCCACCAGCGCCATCTGCATCACCAGCACCAATCCATAAAAGCTATGCGGCTTTTGATACGGGTGATCAAAGGAGGAGAGAATAATAAAGGGTACCATGACCGTCGTGAGCAGCACCAGCAGAACACTAATTCCGTCGGCGCCTACATAGAAGTCAACCCCCAGCGAATCAATCCAGGGTATGCGGGTGACAAACTGCACGGAGCCATCCTTATCAAGGCGAAAAATAAGGATCAAAGAAGCAAGAAGTTCTATCAGAGAAGCTACAAAAGCCCATTGTTTCACACGTGCAGGGCGCGCGGCAAACAGCAACAGGGCTGCGGCAAGAGGCCAAAAAATTAAAACTACGATCATTCGTTATCCTATAAAGCTAACCGCTGCAAGCATTAAAATAATGCCGATGACCATGGCAAAAATATAGAATCCGATGTTTCCGGTTTGCAGTCGCCGCGTTACACTACTGCCATAGACAACCACGTCTCCAAACGCATTCACCAGTTTATCGATCCCCATTTTTTCAACGACGAAATCCAGCCGGGATGACAGCCAATATAACGGCACCACGATCAGGGCATCATAGATTTCATCGATAAAATATTTCCTGTAAACCAATTGATGAACCGGGGAAAGCCGGCTTCCTTCTTCTGCCGGCACTTCATTCTTCCTAACGTAAAGAACATAGGCTATCCCAATTATGATCACCGTCAACACAAGAATGATGATCATTAACCCATGTTCGGTAGCGGGATTAAGAGGAGCGGGAATTGATTTGCTCAGCGACTTGACAAAAACAGGCGCTAAAAACTCCCCGATTCTGTCGGATCCCAACAAGGACTCCGGAACACCCATGAATCCTCCTACAGTGGAGAGAGCCGCCAGCAGGATCAGCGGGCCCGTCATGGAAGCCGGAGACTCATGAATGTGATGTTGAGTTTCCAATGCTGCCCGGGGCGCTCCAAAAAAAGTAAGGAAGAGTAACCGAAACATGTAAAATGAAGTAAGCAACGACGCGAGAAGAGCAATGGCCCAGGCAAACGGACTTACGGCAAAGGCATTCGACAGTATTTCATCTTTGGAAAAAAATCCGGCAAAGGGAGGGATTCCCGAGATGGCGAGAACACCCGCAAGAAATGTGATGTACGTGATTGGTAAATATTTTTTCAGACCTCCCATTTTCCGGATGTCCTGTTCCCCCTGCATGCCATGAATAACGCTGCCTGCTCCCAGGAATAACAAGGCTTTAAAGAAGGCATGGGTTGTCATGTGAAATAGTCCACTGGAGTATGCACCTACCCCAAGCGCAACAAACATTAACCCGAGCTGACTTACCGTAGAGTAGGCCAGGACTTTTTTGATGTCATTTTGTGCCAGGGCAATGGTGGCAGCAAAAAGAGCCGTCGCCAATCCAACGATCAATACTACATGCTGACTGAAGGGTGACAGCGTATACAGCAAATTGTTTCGGGCCACCATATAAATACCGGCGGTTACCATCGTGGCTGCATGGATCAATGCAGAAACGGGGGTCGGACCTGCCATCGCATCCGGCAGCCAGGTGTAAAGAGGAATTTGAGCACTTTTCCCAATGGCACCGATGAAAAGCAAGATAGTAATCAACGTTACGGCTTGATTGTTTGCCGTCAATTCTCCCGCCTGAACAAAGACCTCCTTGTATTCCAGGCTCCCAAAGTTTATGAAAACGAGAATAACTCCGATGATCAGTCCCAAATCACCGATTCGATTCATAATGAATGCTTTATTCGCCGCATCGGTGTAATCCTTATTTTTAAACCAGAATCCAATCAACAAATAAGAGCAAAGTCCAACGCCCTCCCATCCTACAAACATGATAAGGTAGTTAGAGCCCATCACCAGAAGGAGCATAAAGAACACAAACAGATTGAGATAGGAGAAAAAGCGATTGAACCCTTCATCTCCTCGCATGTACCCTAAGGAATAGACATGAATCAGAAACCCAACGCCCGTGATGATCAACAGCATCAGGGATGAGAGAGGGTCCACTAAAAAACCAAGGTTGGCGGAAAACGTACCCGTTGAAATCCACCGAAAGAGGGCGACCTCAAAAAAGCGCTGGTCTTCGGGTTTTTCCAGGAGCTGAAAGAATAAAACGACCGAAAAGATAAACGAGATCAGCACAACTCCGCACGCAATGACGACCGTTGTGCCGTATTGAAGCTTGTTGCTCCTCCACGAAATAATCAAAAAGCCCAACAGAGGAAGAAGCGGCACCAAAACGATCAGTGGAATGGTATTTACCATTTTAATTTATTCAAAATGTCAATATCGATGGTTTTGGTATTGCGATACATCATAATCAGGATCGCCAGGCCTACCGCCACCTCAGCCGCAGCCACGGCCATTATAAAAAACACAAATACCTGGCCTGAGGGATCATTATAGTAATTTGAAAAGGCAACGAGCAGGAGATTTACGGCATTCAGCATGAGCTCAATGCACATAAAAATAATAATCGCATTCCGCCGGTAGAGCACACCCAGCACACCGATCGTAAATAATATAGCGCACAGCCAGAGATAGTATTCGATGGGTATTCCAAGCGCTGTTTTCATTTCGAATCGTTTGTCTTTTCAGACTTCCCCAACATAACTGCACCCACCATAGAGGCCAGCAAAAGAACCGACGATACCTCGAAGGGCAGCAAATAGTCCGAGAATAATACCCGGCCGACACTTTTCACCAGACCCATATCCGCCGAATCTTGATGTTGGGGCCCCATTAATTCAGTTCCTTTCAATGCGCCGACAAAAATAATGAGCAACAATCCACCGCAGATCGCTGCGGCAAATTTCAGAAATGTACTTTTATGCGGCTCGCTTTCCTGATTGAGATTCAGCAGCATGATCACATATAGAAAAAGGACCATGATGGCGCCTGCGTAAACAATCACGTGAACGGCCGCCAGGAACTGGGCATTCAATAATATGTAGTGACCCGCTATGGCAAAAAAAGTAAGGATGAGGTACAGTACGCTGTACACAGGGTTCTTGGAAAAAACCACCAGCAAAGCACAAATAATTCCGAAAAAGGAGAGGAAGTAGAATACGTTCAGCGTCACCGGAAAATATAGTTATCGATTATGACTACGTTGCTTCATTTTCTTGAATTCCAAAACCTTTGGCGTTTGCCGCTTCGTCACATCAATTCGTTGCTCTACAGTTTCCACGAGTTTATCTTTACCGTATATAAATTCACCGCGTTCAAAATCGGTGGGCACGAGCCGGTCGGTCAGGAATATGGCTTCCTTTGGACAGGCTTCTTCACACAGGCCGCAAAAGATACATCGCAGCATGTTGATTTCATATATCGACGCATATTTTTCTTCCCGGTATAGATTCTCTTCGCCTTTTTCCCGCTCTGCGGCCGTCATGGTAATTGCCTCCGCCGGGCAAGCCACAGCGCATAAGCCACACGCCGTGCACCGTTCCGCCCCATTATCGTCGCGCTTGAGGACGTGCATTCCCCGATAAACTTCGCTGAACTCCCGGATTTTCTCGGGGTAGCGGATTGTCGATTTCTTTCTGAACAAATGCCGTATCGTAATCAGTACCCCGCCGAGAATAGCCGGGAGATAGATCCTCTCCAGGAAGCTCATTTTTTTGTCGGATACTACTTTCGACCGGTTGGTTAGCGTCTGCATGTTTTGTTTATCGGTAGTTCATTGATGACCGACCGCGATTCTCTTCGGTCTGCGCGATTACTCTTAGTCTCATCATTTCCATAGCAATACGGCCCCTGTGATCAGCACGTTTACGATGGCTAAAGGTAACAATCCTTTCCAACCTAGATTCATCAACTGATCGTAGCGGAATCGTGGCACGGTCCACCTTATCCACATAAAAAAGAAAACGAAAAATAAAATTTTAACAAACAGGGCTACCGTTCCGAGGATGGTCAGTGTATTATGGTCCACGCTGAGATCATTCATGAATGGGAAATTATATCCGCCAAAATACAACGTCGAAATTACGGCCGATGAAATAAACATGTTTATATATTCGGCAAACAGGTAGAATCCCAGTTTCATACTACTATACTCCGTATGGTATCCACCTACCAACTCGGTTTCGCATTCCGGGAGATCAAATGGCGTGCGATTGCATTCCGCAAAAGCGCAAACCAGGAAGATCAGAAATCCCAGCGGCTGATAAAGCACATTCCAAAAATTCCAGTTATTCCCGATACCTCCCGCCTGTAGAGCCGTAATTTCGCGCAAACTAAGGGTGCCCGTCATCATCACAAACGCGATAATGGATAGGCCCATGGCAATTTCGTAGCTGATCATTTGTGCCGAAGCGCGTATCCCACCCAACAAGGAAAATTTATTATTGGAAGCCCACCCGCCGATCATGATTCCATAAACGCCTATGGAGACAACTCCAAAAATATAGAGGATACCGATGTTGATGTCCGTGATCTGCAAGTCAAACTCTTTTCCGCCAACGATAATCGAATTACCCCAGGGAACGACCACTCCGGCCATCAGTGCCGTTAGCATGGCAATGCTCGGGCCCATCACAAATAACAACTTATTGGAAACATTGGGGATGATTTCTTCTTTCATGATAAATTTCAATCCATCCGCCAAAGGCTGAAGAAGTCCGTACGGACCCGCACGGTCGGGGCCAAGACGGTCCTGTAAAAAGGCCGCCACTTTACGTTCGGCATAGGTGGAATAGGCGGCAATCGCCAGTGTAATCGCAAAGATCACCACGACCAGAATCGCTTTGTACAAAACAAATGACTCCATCATGAAATAAGGGGGTTGCTTTGCGGTAAGGGTTTTCCTTTCTGAAATTCAATTTGCCGGTCGACGTCTCTTTTCAATGTCTGGAGGTCAATTTTCTCATAATGATTCTGTGCGATGACTGAATGCCGGTCAATGTGCCTTGGGCCCTCCACCGTCCAGTCCAGAATATTTTTATGATCGTAGCGGCATTCGTTACATATAAATTCTTTCACTTCACCATACTGATCTTTACGGGCGGATACCCTTAAAACGTCTTCCCCTTTCATCCATAGAATTACTTTTCCACTGCATTTGGGACATTCACGGTGAGCATCAAGCGGCTTGGTAAACCAAACCCTGCTTTTGAAGCGGAACGTTTTATCGGTCAACGCACCGACCGGACATACATCGATCATATTTCCAGAGAAATCATTATCTATAGCCTTCTCAATATAGGTACTGATTTCCGAGGTATCGCCCCGATTGAGCACGCCATGTACACGGTCATCCGTTATTTGATTGGCCACCATGGTACACCGATAGCAGAGAATGCATCGGGTCATGTGCAGTTTTATCTTGTCGCCGAGGTCTATCTTTTCAAATGTTCTCCGGCCTTCTTCGTAGCGGGTTTTTGCCGCACCATGTTCGTACCCCAGGTTTTGAAGATCACATTCACCGGCCTGATCACAAATCGGGCAATCCAATGGGTGATTCAATAGCAGGAATTCAACCACACCTTTTCTTGCTTCCAACACTTCAGGAGAGGTAAGATTCTGGATCACCATACCGTCCATGACGGGAGTACGGCAAGAAGCCACCAGTTTAGGCATTGGTCGCGGATCACGCGTCGACCCTTGAGCCACTTTCACCAGGCACACTCGGCATTTTCCTCCGCTATCTTTCAGGCTGGTGTAGTAGCACATGGCCGGGGGAACCGATTCGCCACCAATCTTCCGTGCGGCATTCAATATCGATGTCCCGTCGGGAACTTCAATTTGCACTCCGTCTATTGTTACTTTGGCCATGAATTAGTTGTTACTTCTTTGTTGTTCGTTGTTAGTTTAACATTAAACATCAAGCATTAACATTAAACGTTAAGCATTAATCATCAAGCATTAAACATTAACCATCATTTTCTTCGACACAAAAGGTTCTTTATGAAAATGTTTGGGGTCGGTTACCTTATCAGGATACTTCGCATGGTATTCAAACTCTTCTCGAAAATGCCGGATTGCGCTGGCTACAGGCCACGCTGCCGCATCTCCCAGCGGACAAATTGTATTGCCCTCAATTTTTTTGGCGACATCTACCAGCAAATCAATGTCGTCGATGTGTCCGTGACCATGTTCCAGCCGGTGCAAAACTTTCTCCATCCAACCGGTTCCCTCCCGGCAGGGACTACATTGGCCGCAGGATTCGTGATGATAAAAACGCGTGAAGGTCCAAAGATTCCGGACAATGCAGGCACGCTCATCGAATACAATAAACCCTCCCGATCCGAGCATTGTCCCGGTTTGGAATCCACCGTCGGCGAGAGATTCATAACTCATCAGTCGGGGATCGCCTTTTGCAGTTTTCAGGATCAACTGAGCGGGAAGAATAGGTACAGATGATCCTCCGGCAACCACTGCCTTTAATTTCCTACCGTCCTGAATACCTCCGCAATACTCTTCGGAGTAAATAAATTCTTCCACCGGAAGGCCTAAATCAATTTCATAGACTCCGGGCTTCGCGATGTTGCCGCCGGCTGAAATCAATTTGGTTCCCGTACTTTTTCCAATGCCAATTTTGGCATATTCATCGCCCCCCATATTGAGGATTGGAACAACCGCGGCAATGGTTTCCACATTATTAACTACCGTGGGGGATGCATACAATCCTGCGACCGCCGGAAACGGAGGCTTGAGACGTGGATTCCCCCGCTTTCCTTCCAGCGATTCGAGCAACGCCGTCTCCTCGCCACAAATGTAAGCGCCCGCTCCAGGATGAACATAGAGATCAAGGGAATAAGCGGTTCCTAAAATATTCTTTCCCAGAAAACCAGCTGCGTAGGCTTCTTCTATGGCTTTTTCCAGAATTCGGAGGACATACATATACTCGCCGCGGATATATATATAGGAGGTCTTTGCCCCAAGGGCATAGCTCGAGGTAATCATACCCTCGATCAGCAGGTGAGGAATCTTTTCCATCAGGTACCGGTCTTTGAACGTCCCCGGTTCACTTTCGTCGGCGTTGCACACCAGGTATCTGGGCTTTTCCGATTTGCGGTCGAGGAAACTCCATTTCAGACCGGTGGGAAATCCGGCTCCCCCTCTGCCTCTCAGTCCTGACGTTTTCACTTCCTCCATCACGGCATCCGGCGTCATGGTTTTCAGGGCCTTTTCTACCGATGCATACCCTCCTTTCTTCCGATAAACGTCGAAGGTCTGGATGTCCGGGACATGAATGTGTTCTAATAGTAACTTTCTCGCCATGGTTTGGGTCTAGGCCAAATTCTCCAATTGATTTGACTTCATATACGTCGATCGCTTATTCGCCACACCCAACTTTTCAATCAATATGTCCACCTTTTCTGGCGTGAGATTCTCAAAATAATCCGCTCCGCATTGAAGCATGGGCGCCGTTCCGCAGGATCCCAGACATTCCACTTTCTTTAATGTGAACATGCCATCCGATGTTGTCTCGCCCACTTTGATATTTAGCCGGTTTTCAATATGTTCCACAATATCGTCAGCCCCCCGAAGCCAGCAAGGACCGGTATGACAAACTTCCAGCAAACACTTTCCCACCGGTTGTGTATTAAACTGGGAGTAGAACGTAGCTACTTCATATACCTCTATCGGTTTAAGCGCCAGCAAGGAAGCAATATAGTCCATCACGGGTACGCTTAACCAACCGTCAAATTCAGCTTGCGCCAGGTGCAAAACAGGGAGCAACGCCGACTTCTGTCGTCCTTCGGGATAGCGGCGGACCATCTTGTTTACCAAGGCTAGCGTTTCTTCTGAAAATTTGATCTCTGTCATAATACATTTTTTCACCTCACCCCCGGCCCCTCTCCAAAAGGAGAGGGGGGAGAATCAGTTTTCAATCCTCCCTCTCCTTTGGAGAGGGTCGGGGTGACGTCATGCATCCAATTCCCCAGCAATTACATTCATACTACTCAACGTCAGGATAGCATCCGACAACATAGAGCCTTTAATCATTTCCGGATAGGCTTGATAATAAATAAAACAAGGTCTTCTGAAATGAAGTCGAAAGGGAGTCCTTCCCCCATCGCTAATCAGATAAAAACCTAATTCGCCATTTCCCCCTTCGACGCAATGGTATACCTCTCCTTTGGGCACATCCGTCTCCCCCATTACAATCTTAAAATGATAGATCAATGCTTCCATATTATCATAGACCTGCTCCTTGGGAGGCAGGTAAAAATCCGGGACATCTCCATGGTAAGGTCCTTCGGGTAATTTTTTGATAGCTTGTTTGATGATGTTCAGGCTCTGCCACATTTCTTCTTGCCGGACCATAAAACGGTCATAGACATCCCCGTTGGTCCCGACGGGAATAACAAAATCGAAATCTTCGTAGGAAGAATACGGATGAGCAACCCGCACATCGTAATCGATACCAGCGGCCCGCAGGTTAGGGCCCGTAAAACTATAGTTGAGCGCTTTTTCAGAAGTAATACCTCCTATCCCAATCGTTCGGTCCATGAAAATACGGTTACGGACCAGGAGGTTTTCAAACTCTTTCAACACGACCGGAAACTCCTTGAGAAATTTGTCCAATTTTGCCCAGGCCTTAGGCGAAAAATCACGTTCAAATCCGCCAATCCTGCCTAAGTTGGTTGTTAACCGCGCACCACAGATCTCTTCGTAGATCTCGTAGACATGTTCTCGTTGCTGGAACATGTACACAAAACCCGTTAAGGCTCCGGTATCAACGCCAATGACCGCATTGCAAACCAGGTGGTCGGTAATGCGGGCCAACTCCATGACAATGATGCGCAAGTAATCAACCCTTTTCGGAAGGTTGATCCTCAACAGTTTTTCTACGGTCATGTACCAGCCCAGGTTATTGATCGGTGAGGAACAATAGTTCATCCGATCGGTCAAGGGCGTAACCTGATAAAAAGGCTTGTGTTCGGCAAGTTTTTCGAATGCCCGGTGGATATATCCTATGGTGGGCACAGCGTCCACGATTATTTCTCCATCCATCTTCAACACATTCTGAAAAATGCCGTGCGTGGCAGGGTGGGTTGGTCCCAGGTTCAGGTAAGAATATTGCTTTTCTTCGGGCTGAACAGGATGGTCGATGGCTATGTATTTCGCTTCAGGCATTGCGCTAACGTCCAAACATCATATCGTTTTTGTCTTCCCGCACCTGGTCTTCCACCGGGAACTCTTTTCTCATCGGAAACATTATCATTTCCTCTACATTTAAAATCCGCGTTAAGTTCGGGTGACCCTCAAAGACAACTCCGAAAAAATCATACGTTTCGCGCTCCATCCAATTTGCTCCCTGAAAAATAGAGGTGATCGTCGGTGTCACCAGATTATTTTCGGGCAAAAATATTTTCAAACGGATGCGTTGGTTCGTAACCAGATTATGCAGCTGGTACATCACGACTATACTATTCTGATCCGGGTAATGAATCCCGCAAAGGGTGGTTAAGAACTTAAATTGTGTGTCCGGATGATGGTAGAGATAGTCGATTATTTCTACAATTTTCTCCCGCCTCAGTGAAACGGTCAGAAAATCATAGGGAGATTCGATCAGAAGTACCTGATCTTCATACTTTTCTTTAAGGGCCGCAATAATTTTTTCTATCTGTTCGGCTTTACTCGATTCCATATTTATTGAGCATGGACTTATATTGAGGAGAATCTCGTCTGCGCAAGGATTCGGTTTCCACCAAATGCTGTATTTGTAATATCCCGTTAATGACCTGTTCGGGCCGTGGTGGACAACCGGGTATGTAAACATCTACGGGAATTATCCGGTCAATGCCCTGAAGTACACTATACGTATCAAAAATTCCTCCGCTACTGGCGCAGGCGCCCATGGAAAGTACCCACCGGGGTTCGGCCATTTGTTCATAAACCTGACGAAGGATGGGTCCCATTTTTTTGGCAATCGTGCCCATCACCATGAGAAGGTCGGCCTGACGGGGAGAAAAACTAAGGCGTTCTGATCCGAAGCGCGCCAGGTCATAGTGGGCTCCCATCGTAGCCATGAACTCAATGCCACAGCAGGAAGTGGCAAATGGCAACGGCCAGATCGAATTCTTGCGCGCAAGACCCACCACCTTCTCCAGGCTGGTGGCAAAAAAACCTGCTCCCTCAAGGCCTTCCGGTTTGTCGGATACATTCACACCGTTTAATGCTACCGTGTCCATATTATTCCCATTTCAATGCTCCCCGCTTAATAATATAGAAAAAACCCACTAATAAAAAGGCTATAAAAATGATCATCTCGATAAAACCCGGCTTACCCAACTCCCTAAAAAGAACGGCCCACGGATACATGAAAATGACTTCCACATCAAAAAGCACAAAGAGTATAGCCACCAAGAAGTATTTGATAGAGAAGGGGATACGGGCATTGCCCTTCGACTCAATGCCACATTCAAAGGCATCCAACTTGATTTTGCTATTGCGTTTGGGCCCCAGCAAATGAGTGGCCACCATTGTCGTCGCCACAAACCCCATGGCCACCAAAAACATCAAAACGATTGGGAAGTAGTTCAATAAATTTTGTTGTGCCATACCTCAGATAAATTCAGATTCATATACTCTCAAAGATCGAAATATTTTTGATTCCGACGTTACTTTTTTCATTCTATGATCAGGGTCAAATTCAGTTCAAATCCGTATATTCTCCCATTCCCCCGATCATAACGTTTTCCTAACAAATACAATCGATTGAACGTTCGCCAATACTAATTCCAGGTTGTTTATGGAATTCCCGTCCCGTCATCATCCTAGCAATTAAAAACAAAAAAACTACTACTATGAAAACCCGGAAAGTCATACTGGTCCTATTGGCCTCAACCTCTGTATCAGTTATTTTCAGTTAATTGCATTGTTTAAACGATCCCTTAGCGATCCCTTCTCTATCCATGAATATTGATTCTTCCTCTCACAAAAAAGCACTCACCGTTGCATTTTTATTGCTCTCCTATTTACTTCTGGCTCAACATTCCCAAGAGGATTCAGCATTCATTACACAAAATTATACTAAAATAGAACGACTGATTCCCGTACAGGACGGGATCAGGTTATTCACCGCGATTTATTCACCCAAAGTAGAATCGGGATGACATTACTTCAAAAAATAGTTTTCCTTGCCCTGGTTTTCTCTTGCCTGATTCCCCGGAGGCTATTTTCCCAGACTGAAATCAGCTATGCGAGCGAACGTAATTTTCTCACCACACAAGGCAAATCACCCGCTCAATACGTTCTGGAAAAATTCAATGCTTTTGACATCGTTTTTTTAGGCGAGGATCACGCCATAAAACAAAACCTCGAGTTCGTTGAGTCGCTTATCCCGCAATTGTATGCCAAAGGCATTTACACCCTGGGGATGGAATTCGGAGCCAGTGAAATGCAGCCTAAATTGGACTCCCTGGTCTCAGCGCCCGCCTACAATGAAGATGTTGCGCGGGAAATGATGTATTACTACAATGTGGGTTGGGCCTACAAGGAATATATGGAAATATATCGTTCGGCCTGGAAGTTCAACAGAAGCCTCCCGGAGAATATGAGAAAATTCAGGATTCTCAACATCAGCTATCAATACGACTGGACAAAGTATCAGGACCAAAAAACGCCTGAAAATATGTCGCGCATTTTTTGGAAAGGCACACCGGACGACTACAGGGCAAGACTCATCAAGAGAGAAATCATGGACAAGCATGAAAAAATACTTTTATATGTGGGGACGCCGCATGCCTTTACACGCTACAAGCCGGCGTCGCTGAGCATGAACAGTGATAACTTTTGCCAGTTCGACAATGGATGGCTGGGGAACCGGCTTTTGCAAATGTACCCGGGTAAAGTATTTTCGATGATGCTTCACCAGCCATTTTACAACAAGGGGAATAAAACCCCGCATCTTGTTTCGCCAGCCGGCGGAGCCATCGAGGTCATTCTCAAATCCCTGGGCAATCCCCCGCTCGGATTTGATCTGGTGAATACACGCCTCGGGAATTTACGGGACAGCAGTACGTACTCCACCTGTTACGGCAGGTTTACGCTGGATCAGTTGTTTGACGGTTATATTTTTCTAAAACCATTTTCCCAACTAGAAGGATGCACAATTGATCCCTTGTATTTTAAAAATAAAAGTTGGGAAGCTGTGAAAAAGCAGATCCCCGATCCCGACTGGAACGGAAGTTTCAACTCGCTGGACGAGTATTGGGTCAGGATAAAAAAATTCGTCAATCTACCGCAACGATATCGGGACGTCATTCAATAATCCTTCTCTTTGTTAACGGTCATCAATCTCCGTTCAAGCGATTCAATGATTTTTCTGCCGTGTCATACCACAAAAAGTGCGGACCTAAGCTGATGATTTTTTCATACCATTTTTTTGCTTCCTTTTTATTGCGATATGTCCCCCACCCTTTTTCGCACATGGTTGCCAATTGGATCAGGCACTCCGTATTTCCTTGAGCCTCAGTTTTCCGGTACCAGTTTATGGCCGCCTTATAATTTTGATCAAAACCAATACCAGTATAATACAGGAATCCCAGTTGATATTGCGCCTCATCATCACCACGGTCGGCCTTTTCCTGTACCTGTTGAAACAACTGCATTGATGCAGCGACATTTTTTACGACGTCCTCACCGGAGAATAACATGCACCCCAACCTGACCTGACCTCGCGGATCTCCCTGACGAGCGGATTCCCGGTACCATCTCAAAGCTTCTTTCCAATCCATCAGCAGATCACCCAGACCGCTATAATACATTCCTCCTAGCCGCGCCTGGGCGCGGGCATTTCCCAGAATTGCCGAACGTCGAAACCATTTTGCGGCTTCCACGTAATCCTGTTCCATTCCTAAACCGTAGTACGACAAAATGCCCATATACAACTCAGCCTTTGCGTCTCCTTGTTCGGCTGCTTTTTTAAACCACGGAATCGCCGCTGAAAAATTAAACTGTTTATATCGTTTCAGGCCTTCACTGAAAAGAACAATTTCAGAATGCTCCGGTGAGTTATTATTCAGCCTATTTTCCTGAGCGGATGCACGAGTTGTGAGCAGCATAAGGAAAATATACAGGAGCCGGAATTTACATCCCACAAAAGTATAAGGCGTGTTCAGAAAAGGATCGGTTGGGGTACAAGTTCTGCTAATGGTGGCACCGGTCGTGTGAAAGGGCCAAACCGCAAGCAACCTCTCACACTAATCGGGCCTTTGCCCGTTTGCCGGAATAAGATTAAAGCTCTTTAGGTTTAATGTTCTGTCATAAACCCCACCCGGATTAATTAGATTCGGAGCATAAATCGTTACCGATTGAGTTGTTAGCTATTTGATGTAGCTCATGGTACTCATCCCGTTGCTTCCCATCCAAACGATGTAATTGTAATTGTCTCATCCGAGATTATTTTATAGCTCAAGGTATCTAATGTCGGACCTTCTTTATTATAGACATATCCGTCTGACCGTTGGAATGGATTAAAAATCAGCAGGGTATTCATGAAGA
>Ga0302324_100004172_pt1 | contig 32147 bp, 26 predicted proteins | sample Palsa_T0_1_FD_201949 | JGI IMG/M metagenome (GOLD analysis project Ga0302324, IMG submission 201949) | Peat permafrost microbial communities from Stordalen Mire near Abisko, Sweden - Palsa_T0_1 | ecosystem: Environmental > Terrestrial > Soil > Palsa > Peat permafrost | place: Sweden: Abisko... | reverse complement strand
ACTCGCGAGGCGCGAGAATGAATTTTTTCGTCTGCACGTCGGGAGGAAACCGGGCCAGGGGCTAAGCAATTAAAAACTCGACTAGGAGGGGATCATGCGTATCCATAGTGAGTGGGCCTGCTGGAGTTCATTCGTGAGGGGGTGCGTTTTAGCGTTGCTGCTTGTCCTGGCGGCAATTCCTCTTCTGGCACAAGTATCGACAGGGTCAGGGGCAATTCTCGGAACCGTGAAGGATCCCTCGGGTGCCGTGCTCGCGGGGGCAACCGTCACACTCACCAACGTGGATACAGGAGCAACGAGAACGGCCACGACCGACGATAACGGCGCCTATCGTTTTTCTTCGGCGGCGGTCGGCCACTATGACGTGAAAGCCGAACAGAGCGCGTTCAAAACAACGACGCAGAGGGGGGTCGTACTCGATGTGGCGCAGGAGATCGTGCTTAACTTCACCCTCGAGGTTGGGTCATCGACCCAGGAGGTCACGGTTACTTCAGAAGCACCACTGGTCACCACAACCAGCACCGAGCTTGGCGGGTTGGTGAACGAACAAGCCATAGCTGACTTGCCCTTGAACGGGCGCAACTATCTCGATCTGACCTTGCTGCAGGCGGGCGTTACCTCCTATTCCACTTCGAACATAAATCATATCGGCGGCGGGTCCAATGGCGCCATCTACAGCAGCAACGGCGCGCCGATCATTTCGAACAACTTCCTGCTCGACGGGACGGTGATGCAGACAGTCCTGGGCTACAACAACGCTTCGGGTTCCGGCGCGTCGCTGGGTGTGGACGGAATCCGGGAGTACAAGGTAATTACCAGCGCCTTCCCCGCGGAATATGGTCTGACCATGGGTAGCCAGATGGTGATCATCAGCAAAGGTGGAAGCAACTCTTGGCACGGCGACGCGTTTGACTACCTCCGCAATCGTGTGCTGGACGCGCGGAACTTCTTCACTACCGATGCACTCGTTCCCGTCAAGCCGCAATACGAGCGCAACAACTTCGGCGGCGCCTTTGGGGGGCCCATCAAGAAGGACAAGACGTTTTTCTGGGCCGCTTTTGAAGGGCTGAGGGAGACAAAGGGAGTCCCGGAAACCCTAGCCACATTTTCTGCGGGGTGCGTACAAAACTTTAACGCGGTGGAGCGAACTGGAGCTGCACCTTTTCTAGTTTGGAACGGTCAAGGTACGCCGCCGGGCGCGCCTGCAGGCGGTACGGTCTCTGGACCATGCCCGGATATCGGTACCACGGGTGGAAATGCCACGGGATACTCGACCAACTTTGTACCGTTGGCTGCCTCGATGGCGCCCATCCTATCGTTGTATCCCGTCGCCAATTTTGGTAGTTCCACCCCGGCCCTCGACACTCTTGACACATACTCGTACGTTCAGCCCACCAACGAGTACTACGGTCAGATCCGTGTGGATCATAGTTTTTCGAACAACGACCAGCTTTTCGGCCGCTATACGATTGATACTGGCACCCAGAGAATCGCCAGCAATAACCAGCCGCTGTTCCTGGACGATTGGTATGCCCGCAACCAGTATTTGACCCTTTCGGAAAATCACACCTTATCCGCGAATCTCCTCAATACCTTCCGGCTGGCAGGTAGCCGCACGAGCGTACCCACTACTCCCGTCACTTCCCCTTCGGCATTTGGCGCCGATGTCTCCTTTGCTCCTGCGTCAGAAGCCAAGTCGATCGGCTTGATCAATTTCGGAGGGGGAAACAACGGCTCAGTCGGATATAACACGTTTGGTCCAGACCTCGCCGCCCCGAACTTCCACTTGCAGTACATTTACAGCTTGGCTGACGACGTAACGTACACCAAGGGCAAACACGCAATTAAATTCGGTGTCCTATTCGACCAAGTCAAGCAGTACATTCGTGAGACTGTCCTGGAGAGAGGGCAAATGAATTTCGAGGACGCCACGGATTTCTTTACCGGGAACCCCTTCCTGGAAGTGGCAAAAGTACCGGGCGTCCCAGGTGTATCGAGCATAGGATCGGGCATTACGGGTCCATCGGAAGGACGTGACGGCGCGGATTTCAGGTTTTACACATTCGGTTTCTACGCGCAGGACGATTGGCGTATCAAGCCGCGGTTGACGCTCAACCTGGGGCTGCGCTATGAATTCAATACCACGCCGAACGTGGCGACCGGCCAGCAAAACAATATCAACTTTACGGATGCAACCACGACGGCGGTCCTCACCAACGAGGCCATGATCCGAAATGATTCGCTCAAGAACTTCAGCCCGCGGCTCGGCTTTGCTTACGACGTGACTGGAGACGGGAAAACCGCCATCCGCGGTTTCTACGGCATCTACTATGACATCGCGACGATTGGAAACCTCACGTTCCCGTTCGTTGTGACCGATCCTCTCTATCGCGTCATTGCCGCCAACCTGGGCTTTAACACTTACGGTCAAACCTCTACACAATATAACGGCGCTCCTATTGGCGCTCCTATTGGAAGCCTTGTGTTCCAGCCGGGCTGGATTGGCGGCAATGGCGGTGGTGTGAATCCTGTTTATGCTCCGAATCCACTTGCTCCGAACGGTGGGGTGGCCGGATGCGATGTTGCGTGCTTGAACTACAATCAAAACACTGCAACTGGTGGTACACCAATCACTGGGCTATCGCCTGCAGTTGCTCCTAACCTCCCCCAGTATGCGGACCACCAGCCGTATCTGATGCAGTGGAACCTAAGCATCTCGCGCCAGTTGCCGGGCGACATGGCGTTAAATGTGGCCTATGTTGGCACTCGTGGCCTGCACCTCTGGGGACAGGCAGACGGGAATCCGTGCCTGCCTGAGGCTTTTGTGAACGGCGTTCCCAATTGGGCAAACACGGCGGGCCCTGGTGGTACGCCGGCATCGTGCCCCTTGGGCCGGCAGATGCCTAATCTGTCCTATGACACAGATATAAATACGAACCAACATTCCTGGTATGACGGCCTGCAGACAACCCTGCAGAAAAAACTGGGGCATGGACTGGAACTCCAGACTGCCTATACCTACTCGAAGAGTCTGGATACCACACAGGGCGCCATCTTTGTCGCCGGGCAAATTCAAACCCAAGACTACAACCTGAACATCGACAAGGGGCCCTCTCAATTCGATACGACCCACAACTTGCGCGTCAACGCGCTCTATCACTTCCACAACATCAGTTCGGACAGCTTCGCGGCTGGGTTCCTGAAGGGCTGGTGGATGGGGAACATCATTACGGCGCAGAGCGGATTTGCGTTTTCGCCGAGTCTAGGGAATAACCAATCCGGTTCGGGGCAGGCGAACAGTCAAAATGACCGCGCCAGCCTCGGATCAAACTTCAACGCCAGTAGCGTGATTGTGGGCACCCCAAACGAATGGTTCAACCCGGCCATGTACGAGATTCAGCCAGCGGGATATTTGGGCGATGCGGGCAGGGATAGTTTGAGGGGGCCGCGCCTCGTCTCCTGGGACTTTTCGCTGGTAAAGGACACGAGGCTTCGCTTTTTGGGAGAAGCCGGGAATCTGGAATTCCGGGCAGAGTTTTTCAACTTCCTTAATTACCCGAACTTCGGTTTGCCGAACAACATTGTCGCCCTGGGGAGCGGAACGAACACTTCCGCAATCCCAGTTACAGGTCCAACGATCGTAAACGGGGTGATCACTAACCCTGGAAATGAATTCCCGGGCGCTGCCGAAATCTCGAACACCTCGGTCGACTCCAGGGATATTCAATTCGCCTTGAAGTTGATCTTCTGAGGCGGCCGATTTCTTGTTGCCTGGCTTTCGGCGACAAGTTAGCTGGAAACTGAAATGATGAAAGCACGGGCTCCCTCGGCTTGATCAGGCTGGCGTCACGAAAGGCCGGGAACAGGAGGGGGAGCCCGATGTGTTTCTCATCGTATGGCCCAACGGCGCTTCAAGCGAGCTTTTCAGCGCCCCTAATTCTCTGGCAGGCCCCAACTACTTCATTTGCCGTTTTACGTTTTCGATAAACAAATCGCAGAACGGGCGGCGCAGTCCTTCGCGCGCTACTGGTCCGCCCTCGGTGAATTCGATGTAGGCACGCGAGGTGGCGTCAAACTTAGGCCACGGTGGCAACTTCCGATCGTCTGCACTCGCGCCTCGATTGGGATCGCCCGTTTTGGCGAAATTGGTCCAGTACTGCTCCATGGCGTCGGATACCTGTTGATCTGTCGCGTTATATTTCACGTTGGGAGGCCCGAAGGATTCCCCGAGCGCGAGCGTATCGAAAACGTACCACACTTCGGCGCCGTGCGTGGCTCCTACGGACTCCCTCCCTGGCGCCACGCGGTCAAATGAATACTCAAACGAAGGGTTCCCGGCGGCAGTGTGCCAGGCCAGTTGGGCCACCGCGCCACAGCGGAACGAAGTATCCGTACTCCACTGTTCCACCGGTGTGCCATAAACGGGATCGGCTTGGGCCTGCTCGTACAGCGCAACCGCGCGCGGCGCCAGCGGTCCAAAATCTTGCTCCAGAGTTTTTCTTAAATCGGTGGGCCGCAACCTGCCCGGATCTTGTTCGCGGCCGTTGCTGCCGATGATCAGACCAACATTATCTTCCTCCCCAGAGGCGAACACTTCCGCGGGCCGTTTCCGAAACACATAGCCGTCAATCGTGATGCCCAGATTCGGAGGAGCGATTCGCAAATAGTCCGGCTCCGCTTTCATGATTTCGGCGGATGAAACTGCCCGCAAGTCTTTGAGCGATGCGCTCGCGGGCTTCCCCCAACGTGCGGCGGACTCTTCGCCCCGTTTTTCCGCCTGTGCCAACGTCAACGGATCTCCCTCCAGAGTCACCGGTCCGCTCTCCGCAATGACGCGCTGGAAAAGACCTTTCGATAATGGCGACGTCATCAGCACGCTGACGTCCAGCGCCCCCGCCGACTCTCCGAAAATGGTCACATTGCCCGGATCGCCGCCGAATTTGCCGATATTGTCGCGCACCCATTTGAGCGCGGCGATTTGGTCAAGAATCCCCTGATTCCCCGATGCATGGTGTGGCGATTCCGCTGTCAATTTGGGATGAGAGAAGAAGCCCAACGCTGCGACCCGGTAATTGATGCTCACGAGCACCACGCCATGCCGCGACAAGGATTCGCCATCGTTGGCCGCAGGATTCGGAGACCTGCCAAAATTACCGCCCCCATGAATCCAAACCATCACCGGTTTTCTGGCCTTGCTCGGCCACTCCGGCGTCCAAATATCCAGTTGTAGACAGTCCTCGTTAATTTCCGTGCCCGGCGGCACGGGGAAACCGAGGATCTGCGGGCACGTGGGACCGTAGGCCGTCGCTTCCCGCACGCCCGTCCAGGGCTTAACCGGCATGGTTTCGCGCCAACGCAGATCGCCGACAGGAGGCGCGGCGAATGGAATGCCTTTGAAAACCGCACCGCCTTTATCGAGCAGCGCGCCACGAACTTGCCCCCCTGTGACTGCCACGATTGGAACGGAATCTGCCGCGCTCGCGGCGCCCGCGAGCGCGATCAGCATTGCAATGGCCGCAGCCACAACTCGGCCCGAAGGCGCGAAACGGAAGGTCATTTCAAAACTCCTTCTATTGGGAATGCTTGGGTATCCTACTCCACGTTGGCGGCGGAGACCATTCCATTGGTTAAGTCTGCTCACCGGTAAACTCTGCTGATCGGTCCCCGATACGCCGTTTCATTCCCCGCCGCCGTATGCGACAATCACGCAATTCATTTTCAGAATCTTCGATCTATTCCGAAAAGGTCGTGCCTGATGCCTGATGAAGCAGCCGTGAGTCGCCTTACGCTGGACGTTGACCGTGACGGCGTCACCGCCGTGGTGCGATGCCGCGGGAAGTTGGTGGTGGGCGTGAACCAAATCCTCTACCTCAAAATCAGCGAACTGCTTCCGGATACCAAACGAATTGTCCTGGACTTGACGGATCTCACTTTCATGGACAGCATGGGCCTCGGCACTCTTGTCCGTGTGTATGTTGCCACCAGATCGGCGGGCTGCGACTTAGAACTCATCCATCTCGGCAAAAGGATTCGGGAACTTCTCGGGATTGCCAATCTCTTGTCGGTCTTCACGATCGTCGGCGAAAATGACATCCGGTTTCACTGATCGGCGACCGGTTTTTGCGCCGCCAATACCCCGCCGCGAACCAGACGATGAACTCGCGGGATTGCCCATCGCGAACGACGCCCTCCGGAGGGTTATGCATTGCCAAGCGCAAAAAGAGTGGTACTATCCGCCGATACAGGGGTAGGAAAACCAAAGGAACGGCTGCGCCGCCTGCCAAGATGCGGAGGTATCATGCCCGCCATAGTCGAAGCAAGCTACGAAACAATCGTTGCGCGCATTGAGCGTTTGCCCGTCTCGAACTGGCATCATTTTGTGCGCGCGGTGGTAGGGGCAGCCTCCTTCCTCGCCGCGTTTAACGCTGTCGCTATCGCCCTCACGGCGACGGTTCTGGCGGGGTTGTGGCATCTCAGCCCGGTAAAGATCGGTTTCTTGATCTCCGGCCAATTTGCCGGGCAATGGATCGGGACGATTTCCTTCGGCTGGCTCGGCGAGCGCTGTGGCCGAATCTTTACCGCGAAACTCACCGTTCTTATCATCGCTTTATTCGGCCTGGCTAGCGCATTTGCCTGGGGTTATGCGCCGCTGCTCGGATTTCAATTCGTTCAGGGATTGGGAATCGGCGGTGAGAGTCCCGTTGCCACAACCTACGTCAATGAAATTGCCAAGGCGCGGGGACGCGGCAAGTTCACGATGCTCTATCAGGTCATGTTCCCCGTGGGATTCACGACGGCTTCGCTGGTGAGTGTTTGGGTCATCCCTCACCTCGGGTGGAGATGGATGTTTGTGCTCGGCACTTTGCCGGCATTTCTCATCGTCCTCTTGCTTCAATACAGAGTGCCGGAATCGCCGCGGTGGCTGGCTCGTCATGACAAGCTGGAAGACGCGGACAGGATTTTGCTGAGGCTGGAAAAGCAAATCTTCGGTGAAGCAGAGCCGCCGGCCCTCTTGGCCGCGCCTGCAACCAAATTCAAGACATCCGTGAACTTCGGCGATTTGTTCCGGGGCATTTATCTTAAAAGAACGATCTGTGTATGGATAATGTGGCTGTGCGCGTCCGTGAATGCCTGGGGATTACTGCTATGGATGCCGTCGTTGCTCCATACGGCTTATCGGCTTTCGGTCGCGCAGTCGCTGCGGTACAGCATGATCGGAAATATCTTCGTGGTGATCGGGGGTACAACCGGCGCCTACGTAATCGATCGGATGGGAAGGAAGGCCTTGTTCGAGGTTACGTTTCTGCTCGCCGCGCTGCCACTGCTCTTGGTGGGGATGATTCACGGGCCCACGGGCCGGACCGTCCTGATCCTGGCGACCATGGGCAATGCCAGCATAACTGTCGCCGAGTTAGCGCTGTCAATGTATTCCTCGGAAATTTATCCGACGCGGATGCGCACGCTTGGCACCGGAACCGCTGGTTCCTGGGCGCGTGGGGCCGCGATGATCACTTCTCCACTGATCGGACTGATTCTATCGGTCACACACGAGGCTAGCGCGGTATTCCTGTTTCTTTCGGGGTTAGCATTCCTCGGAGTCCTGACGGTCTTCCTGTTCGCCACGGAAACCAGCGGAAGAGTGCTCGAGGAGATTTCGCCTTAGGTTCGCGGGCGCCGTGGAGGAGAAACTATCGCTAGACGGCTGAGATAGATTACCTTCACACTAATTGCAATCCAAGGTATATTCATAAATTTCGAATCCCGGCTGCGACTTATGCGTATGTTATTTTGACGGAGGGAAGCTCATGAAATACATGATCGCTGCGATGCTCCTGTTTCTGGCTATCGTCACAACCGCACAAGCACAGAAAAATGGCTCTGCCGAGACGCTTAACGCCGACGCGCAAGCGGTGGCAGATCTTGATGCCCAGTTGAGAGCGGGCATTATGGCGAACGACACTGCGGCCTTGGACCCTCTTATCGACAGTAAATGGGTGGATACTGACGAACACGGAAACCGGAACAACAAACAAGGATTCTTTGCCGTTCTGAAATCCGGCGACCTGAAGATTGAATCGATCAAGGTGCTTGAGGTGCACTACAACACTTATGGCGATGTGGTAGTGATGTGGGGCCGCGCTGAACAAAAAGCGAGCTTCAAAGGCCAGCCTTCCACCGTAGTGGTAAAGTTCACCGATACTTTCCTCAAGCGAAACGCAAAGTGGAAGATTCTCGCGTCCCATCGCACGGCCTCGTGAGGATCGCACAAACCGGACAGCCTCGCTGTTTGCGCTCGTTTGGGTCAGGACGATAGCGGCGAACAGCCGCCTTCTAGTGTTGTGTAAGTGAGACCCATAAAAACGGCTTTCCGTGCGACGATCTGGCATCATGCTTTGTCTATGAGTACCTCTCTTCACTTCTCCAATGCCAAGGACCGAATACGATCAATATCCAGTTTCCCCTTTGCGCCCCAGCCTTTTACTCCTTCCGGTATCGACGGCCGGAATTCCTCGTAGAGACTGAATGCGGTCTCCGAAAGCTGCTCCGGCCGGAAGGCCTTTGCGAGGTCACGCATTGCCGAGCGTACAGTGCCAAGCGCGTCGCCAAACTTGCTTTCCAGGTATCTCTCCACGCTCTGCGCTTCGATGGGATGGTTCTTGATTACCGCCCGCACTCCATCCGCCGTCTTAATTGCCGCTATTTGCCTTCCGCAAATCTCAACAAAGAATCCCTCTCCTTGTTTTCGTGTTTTTGCCTTTTTGGCTTCTTGCGGCGCGGGTTTGAATATGCCCAATCGCCGTCCCTTGGATTGAGCATTCAGACCAGCCACCGCCTTGCCAAGTGAGAGTGCCTCATCCCGGTCAAATCCCAGTCGCTCGGCAACAATAGTCGCCCACAGCGTTAGGACAGGAGCGCGATTGATCAGAACGTTGGGTTCGGTCATGGTCCACCGCGTACCTAGTAAGGTTGCAGAGGTCAAAGCGGATTCAGACCCGCAAAGAGCAGGCAGAAAAAGCTGGCCTTGGCTTCCATTTGCACGCATTTTATACTGAATGTATGACGGAGGCTGCTTTTTCTGCCCATAAAAATGCAGCCTAAGGTGTTACAATTCGAGATATCAGAAGCTTTGGGCGGTTAGCTCAGCGGTTAGAGCGTCCGGTTTACACCCGGAAGGTCGCAGGTTCAAATCCTGCACTGCCCACCACTTACGGACCCCAGAAATTAAACGGCTGCGGAAGTTGACGAGCAGGCGATGAATACGTGGCTCGAACCAGCGAGCCCTCTCCCCGCGCCTTGGTTTTCCCTTCTCGGAAACTGGATCGAGTCCAAGGGTCCTCATCCTGCAGCGCTCGATGAATCAAATCCACAAGCCGGAAGCCGCGAAAGCGAGCCTGTAGACTAAAGTTTCCCTTCCCCTGGCCGATTAATACGGTAGGGATTTTATAGCGAAGCCTGACTCGCGCCCGCGCAAATCCTGCGGTGATTCTCTACGAGTATTTTCGGAGGGACGGGTTCCTGGCGGCTGAGCGGTGGCGAACAAATGGTTCAGTACGCGCCTCTTGAACCTCAACATCGTGTTCGGCTGGGGGCCCGGCCTTGATTCATTCATTTTCATTCACCTGCCCAACGCGACCGTGCCGGGCCAATGATCTGGACGAAACCACTTCCCACGCGCAGCGGGTGGAGGCGCGAGTCTTCCACCTAAGGGCACGTGCGTCCTCCTGCTGGTGGGATAGTCCGTCGAGAGGGAGCTTATGAGTGCGCAAAAAATCCGCGTCCTAATTGTGGATGACTCCGCAGTAGTTCGCCAAACCCTGAGCGAAATCCTTTCCTCCGACCCCGGAATCGAGGTCATCGCCACCGCAGGCGACCCTTTCGTGGCGGCGGAGCGAATCAGCGAAAATGTCCCGGATGTCATTACCCTGGACATCGAGATGCCGCGCATGGATGGACTGACATTTCTGCAGAAGATTTTGAGCCAGCACCCCATACCGGTGGTGATCTGCTCGAGTCTGGCCGAGGAGGGCGCGCAGAGCGCTCTCAAGGCGCTTGAATACGGGGCCGTCGAAATCATCGCCAAGCCTCGCTTGGGAAACAAAACGTTTCTGGAGGAGTCACGCATCGAACTTTGCCAAATCGTTAAGGCTGCGGCTTCCGCGCAGCTTCGGCGGATCAGACCCAGTCGGGTGGTCGAGCCCAAACTAAGCGCGGACGCCATTCTTTATCGCTCTACCCATGACGTGATCGAGGCCACGGAGAAAATCGTAGCGATCGGCGCCTCGACCGGGGGAACGGAGGCGATCAAGATCCTGCTTGTAGCCCTTCCATCCGACGCCCCCGGGATCGTGATCGTGCAGCACATGCCCGAGCTGTTCACGCGGGCCTTTGCCGACCGCCTGAACACTCTTTGCACCATAGCTGTCAAGGAGGCGGAGTCGAACGACACCGTGATCCCTGGACGCGCTCTAATCGCGCCCGGCAACCATCACCTGGTTCTGAAAAGAAGCGGCGCTCGATACTACGTCGACATTAAGAAAGGCCCGCTGGTTTGCCATCACCGTCCTTCGGTCGACGTGTTGTTTCGTTCCGCCGCTCGCCATGCCGGCCAGAACGCCGTGGGCGTGATCCTCACCGGAATGGGAGATGACGGCGCCAGAGGAATGCTCGAAATGAAACAAGCGGGGGCCACCACGATCGCGCAAAATGAGGCCACCTGCGTGGTCTTCGGCATGCCCAATGCGGCCATCAAGAGGTCCGCGGTCGATCAGGTCTTGCCTTTACATTCCGTTGCCGAGGCGATCCTGGCGCACGCGAGGTAGCTCGGCGAGCCAGGAAGCAGTGGGATGATCACGGAGACCACAACGGAAGCCATCAGCAGACTGGAGAGTCCAAAGGTGAACCGCAACTCATTTCTGCCGACACCGAGGCTCAGGTCCGCTCTGTCTCCTTGACCTTTCGGGGTGTGGCCATACTCTTATCCTCGAAGACGACCTCACCGGCTGGCTTCTGCCACAGCCGTTTCTCTCGAAATATGGGGGATGCCACATCGCAGTCAACGGCAAGGAAGCGGTCGTGGCGTTTTGCGCGGCCCAGAAGAACGGACAAGCTAACGACCTGATCTGCATGGACATCACGATGCCGGAGATGGACGGCCAGTCCGCAGTCAAGGAAATCCGGGCCATCGAAGAGAAAAGAGGAACGTTATCCACCAACGGCGTGAAAATAATCATGACCACGGCATTGGGCAACGCCAAGAACGTCGTCCAGTCATTCAAGTCCTTGTGTGACGCCTACGTGTTTAAGCCGATCGACACCGGGAAATTGCTCGGGCACATCCGGGAGCTGCGCCTCATCTAGCCGAACGTCCCGGCCGCGAGCGGCGAGCGGATCGGGTCGCGTTTTTCCGCAATTTGTGTGTTAGGATTGTGAAGCGTGAGCGCGCCGGGAATTTGCTACAATTTGCAAGTACGACTTAAGAGCGGACTGTAAGCGGTTGAAACGGTACAGCCCGCTTTTCCGCGCAACCGGCGCAAGCGACGCGGTAAAGGCGAAACCTGCAGAACCCGCATGAACACAGGGGATTTCGCCAGTCCGCTCACTCCACAAACGGGGCCGTAGTTCAGTCGGTTAGAACGCCTGCCTGTCACGCAGGAGGTCGCGAGTTCGAGTCTCGTCGGCCCCGCCATTTTCAACCAATAGAATCAGTGAAGTAGCGGAGCGTCCTCTTCGTCGCTCTCCTGAATTTGGGTCCATTTGGGTCCAATCACTAGCTCCGTCGCACCACGGCATCACGCTGGTGTTGCGGAATCGCGTGCGTGTAAATCTCCGCCGTGACGCGAGAAGAGGAATGTCGAAGGGGCAACTGGATCGTCTTCATCGTCTTGCCATGAGAATGGAACATCGCCGCGAGGCAGGCGAGTGTTCGACGATTGTCCACGGACCTGACGGAGTGGGCGAAACCTTGCGAAACCTGCGCGGCAGCAACGAGCAAAGACATGGGCCAGCCCTCGCGGGCCGGCCCACCTTGGAATACTCTGCTTATTTAACCCTGTACGTATACGGCAAAGCGGCTGCCTCGTCGCCCGCCAAACCGTAATAGGGGGGTGTTTCGGTATCGTACGTGCCGATGTACAGCGCCCCAGAAACGACCGTGCCGGGAGCGGCCGATGGCGTGATCGTTACGTTAACCGTTGCCGACGCGCCGGGAAGTAGAACCACGGGATTGAAGGACGAGTAGGACGGATTGAGGGACGCCAGCCAGAGATCGCCCGTCGGGGAAGTAACCGCCGGATCGAAAGCTTTGGTCGCCGCCGTCATCGAGATCGTCGCGGTGCCAGCCGGCGCCCCGCCAATTGGATATGGCCCGCATTCCGTCGGCGCGGCTTCCCAGAAACCCGCCGAGACCGTACCCCCGATAGGAGTGTACGAAGCGGATGGAGTGGTCGAGCAAAGCGCGCCGTGACCCAATTTGGCGCTCGGTAGATCCGGGTCGCCGCTGTTCTGCCCAAAGTCGAACATCGTAGGCACCGATGAGGTCGCCGCAAGGGAAATGCTGGACGTCTCGGTCGGAACCAACCAGGCAGGGAAGGCTCCCGTCATCGGCAGGCTAACCGTGCCCGGATCCCCGGGCACCGACGAGAGCACCACGCTTTGCGTTGTATTGAGCCGCGCGTCAATGAAGAACGCCTCGGGTGCCGCGCCGTTGTTGGTAATGTGCACTGGGATCGTCACGGGCTCGCCCGCCGGCAGATTGATGCTCGCGCTGTCCGGCAGGCCTTCCGCGCGGGCTCTGACTTTGTCGAACTGGACATTGCCGGTGTACACCTGTGAGATCTCGTCCCCGACGACGGGCTCAGCGAAGTCAACGATTAGGGTCCAGGTGCCGGGAACGGGGTTGAGGGTGTAGGCGGTCAGCGAATTGTCGCTCGCACCGTTGAAAATATTTTGGCCGAAGCCGAGAGTGTCTCCATCGGGGCTGATCAGATATGCGCCTACAGGGTCAGCGGCGTCACTGGTCAGCGACACGTTGGCAGTAATGTTTTTAATGCCCGGCGGAACATTGAATTCATAGAACTCTTCCTGTCCCTCGCCGAGGTCGCGCCCGTTACCGCCTGTCAGAATGCCGCTGAAAGTCCCGCCGCTGTTTACGTCAATCATGCTGCGCAGGGTTACCGGAATGGTAGTCGCTCCGGCAAAACCGAGGTCGGACGCCAAGACCACCGCGCCGGAAGCGTCCCCCGGCGATGAGGGCGTGCTCGCCGAGATCGTCACCGGCTGGCTCTCACCGGGAGCGAGCCACAAGGTATTGGGCTCGATCGAGCCGAACGAAGTGAACTGCTCCGTGGCCACTTGCCAAGGGACGACCCCATTCGTCCCTCCATTGGCGGCTGTGTCGCCGAAGATCACTCCCAACCAAGTTCCAGGCAATGGCGAGCTTACGTCCACGCTGCCGAAATTGCCCGGCCCTTGCGGCAAGGAGTGCGCGGCAAACCGCCCCAATGGGTCGATAAAGATGAGCCGTACGCGGGAGTTTAGGCCTACTTCGCAGTAAGCTTCTAGGCAGTAAGCCGGATTGCCCGGCCAGGCAAGCGAACCTTGCAGCCGATTGGCGCCCGGCGGAACTTTGAACGTGAAGGTCTGATAGTTGTTCTCCAGTCCTTGGTAGTTCACGAATTGCCGACTGGTGGCATCGCTCAAGGTCACGGTGCCGCTTTGCACGTTCTGCTGCGGCCCAATCGCGCGGCCGGTTAGGTTCACGAACTGCGGGAAAGCGCCGGTATTGGTAACGGTCACGTTCCAGCTCTCCGGGGTACCGGGAGCAGCCACCGCGTTCAGTTGACTACTGGAGAGCAACAAGGTGTTGTCGAACGGCTGCTTGGGAGCGCCACCGGGGTTACCAATCGACTCGGCCAAAAGCACAGCCTTGTAGGAGTTCAGCAGCCCCGCGCCCTGCTCGGTGGCTGGCGTGCCCAAGTCGGTCGCCGTGCTGACCAGGATTTGCTTGACCAGCGCTGGCGATGGGCTGGCCCCGCCGTGCGTCTTTCTGTAGGCTTCGATCACCAGCGCGGCTGCACCGGCGACGAAGGGAGACGATTCGCTTGTGCCGCCGCTCTCCTCGATGTCCGAGGACGCGCCGAGGAAGTTGATGCAACCCTCAAATTCGGTGCTGGCGTCACACGACGCAAAGCTCAGGTCGCCGGGGGCAATCAAATCGATCGTGCCGCCCGTTTCGTCGTATCCGCTGGAGCTCAGCGAGCTGATGTTGTCGCTCAGCCAACCCGTCAAGGCGAAATAACGCGCGGCGGCGTAGTTGGTCTGGGCGTAAAAGCGAAAGTCCGTGGAGGCGCCGGCCGAGATGACCAGCGGATCGGTCGCCGGCGAGCCAATCGTATTCGTCGAACCAGCATCGCCGCTGGAGGAGGTGACCACCACTCCGGTCGCTACGGCCGCATCGTTGAACTGCTTCGTGGCGTCCAGCGCAGTGATGTCCGGCATAGGGCTGCCACCGAAGGACTCGTTGATCACATCGACGTGGTCGTTCACAACAGCATAGTCGATGGCTTGGAGGAAGTTCGATTCCGTGGTGTCCTCGTAGCTGCCGAACACGTCCAGCCCGAGCACGCTCGCGCCCGGTGCCACGCCTTCGATTCGGATGTTGCAGGCGGAGGGATCGGCTTGCGCGCTGAATCCGTTGACGTTATAGGTGACAAGACCCTGCCCGGCAATAGTGTTTGAGTCGAGAAACGCCTCATCTCCACTGGTCACTTGCCCCGGCCCGTCTCCAGTGAAATCCTGGTAGTCGAAGAACGCCGAGGTGCCGTCCCGCCGTATGAAGTTGATGTTGTTCGGGTCGACGCCATCAGCAATCCAGGCAACCTTCACGCCCTTGCCCGTGAAGCCGAGCGAGCGTGCCGTCGGGATCAGCGGGTTGTCAGAGGCGGTGAACGTGAGCGAGAGCCCCTCCGGATCGAGCAATGGCGCGCCGCTCGAGCACGCGCCTGGAATGACGTTCGGCGTCAGCCCCGAAGTGACCGCAGGCGTGGCCGCTGCCGTGGCGGCAGCGGCCGCCGGCCGCGTGCGGTGCAAGACCACGTCCGGTACCACCTCCGCCACCGCAGGATGCGTCTGAAGCCGGGCCACATAATCCTTGGAAACCGTTGCCGCTATGGCGTTGATCAGATGGTAGCTTTTGACGTTGGCGGCCTGCACTTGGCGCAGTTCTCCCATCAAGGGGGCCTGCTCGGCAGCCATCGTATTCGCTCGCTCGGCTTCCGCGCCGCTTCCCGCGGGGGCGGCGGCGTGCTGGCTCTTGAGGATGATGATGACATGCTGGTCCGCGTTCTGCGCAAATTGCGCTGCCTGGGTCTCGGATAACTGCGCGTGGGCCGGCCCGGCGCACACGGCGGCCAGGACTAGCGTGGCGAGTCCCGTCAAAACTCTCTGCATTTTACGACTCATAATATTTTCCTCCTCGGTCAGTACGGGCAAGGTTGACGCTTGGGGGCTAGCGCCAATTCCAGGTCTTAGTGTTTAATCTTGAGAACCAAAAGTACACAAATGCGTTGACTTAATGCGAGGGGAATATTTCACGATCACAAGCGCTATGTCAACCGCAGTTTTGGAGGGGGCCAGGCGCCGCGGCCCATTCTCGCTCCCCCCGCCGATGGCTTGCCTTACCACTCCTTGCAGGCCGGGAATGGGATCGCCGCCGGAGTTTCGGGCGGGAATCCGAGGATAAGAATTTAACGTGGGAAAGCAAAAGGATGTGAGACTCTACAAGCGTATTGCACGACGGATCGGCGTGGGGATTACGGCATGTCCATGCGGCGGCTTCTCACCCAATTTCTATTGATGGCCGGGGCCGGGGCGGTATTGGCTGCGGGCGGCGGGACATTCGCCAAGGATAAGCCCGCCTCCTGGAAAATGATCGAGGACGCGTTGTTTCGGGTGAATGACGCTCCAGTGAAAGACTGGGGCGTCTATCAGACAGGAAAGAGGCGAGACCCGTTACTCATCCAAATGGACAAACGTTTTCTGCTGATTAGGATTCACGACCGGCAGGTTTTTGAAGTTGACCCGGCCAGAGTACAGCACAAGGCGGACGAACTCCTCTGGGATCCTTCCGATCGTCCGGCGCAGCCGCTGGATATCACCGAATGGGACGCGAGCGATACGGAAGCTGTGTTTCGGATTCGCGCTAAAATTATTACTGAAGGACGCCTGCTCGATGTAGAACTGCCTCATCAGTTGGACCTGAGCGGCATGTCGCCACATCCCCCGGCAGCAAATCGCCGTCAATAAGCATCCACCTCTCTCCTACCCAGCCGCGCTCCCTTATCGATCCAAGTAGTAGCCATCCCTGGTCTGCACGGTCATTTCTTTTTGTTTCGCCACGAGATGGATTTTGTGATAGCCGGCCGTAACATCGGGTGCCGGCGTGTAGCCCAGGCTGTATTGATTGCGCAGTTCCTCCGCAATGGACGCATAAATCTGGTCGATGGCCTGTTTCTTAGTGACCTCAAACATGCGGCCGCCGGTTTCCTTGGAAATGCGGTCGAGTATTTTCTTTCCGTCGGGCCGTTCTTCCTGCGGGTATCTGTTCCCGCCGCCGTGGCGGCCCATTCCCGGTCCGCCAAAGCCGGCAAAGGGATTCTGATTTCGTTGTTCGTCGGCGAACAAGATCGAATAGACGACGGTGTCGGCGCGCTGCGCGGCCGTGATGGCGTCCACCAACGTCTCTTTGCTGCCGTGGTCCACCCCATCGGAAAGCACGATCAGGGCTTTGCGGCCTTGCTGCTTCTTGATGACCTCATCGGAGGCCAGGTAGATGGCATCGTAGAGCAAAGTGCCGCCGCCGTGGTAACGCGAGCGCGAACCGCCTCCGTTATTCCCTCCGTTGTCTCCCCCATTCCCTCCACCGTTCCCTCCCCCGCTGCGAACCAATTGCGGCTCGCCGAGCAAGTCGAGAGCGCTCTCCAGCTTCTTGCGCGAAGACGTCAAATCTTGCAGAAGTTCGACTTCCCAATCGAAGTGAATCACGAAATCCTTGTCTTTGTCCTCGCGCAGCATGTCATCGATAAAACTGCGGCTGGCGTTGCGCTCCGGGTCGAGAACGCGGCGCTGGCTCTCACTCGTGTCCACCAGCAGGCCGAGGCTCAGAGGGAGATCGGTCTCCCTGGTGAAATAGGTAATCGCTTGGGGATGCCCGTCTTCCTCGAGCTGGAAATCGTCCTTCCCCAAGTTGGTGACAATCTGGCCGTGCTTGTCGCGCACGGTGGCCAGCACGTTGACGACTTTGACGTCGACGTTGATGGAAGATTGTTGTTGAGACCGCGCAGAGGCGGCGGGTAGGAGCAACGAAACGGTCAGGAGCGCCAGCCAGCATGCCTTGCCGAGCCGCGCACCCGGGAATTGCTGGGGTTCCATCAGGTTACTCCACACTAGATTCCATGAAATTTGGCCGTTCGATCCCAATGACACCCAATAGAGATTCCCGTAAATCCCCGCCGGTTGCCTGCCGTTCGATCGCATGAATGTGCGTTTTCGAGATTTCGCGGCAATGATTCTGACCAAGGGACAGGCTGGCCGCGATATGTTATTCCCGTATTCCAACGCACGATTGGAAATTGCCGCCGTTTCCGGATATTCGATATCGGTTATCGCCCTTCATCCCGGCGGCGGGCGGGATGGCGACAAAAGCGAGCGATTCCAGGAAAACCAGAATTCCCAGCCCAATCAAGGATGCGCCAACGAAGGCAAAGAGCACAAAAGCGAGGGGATGGAACCACAGAACGGAGACGATTTCGATGAGCAAACCCAGGGCGACCAAGGCGCTCAAAACTTGCAGAAGCCTCCTCTCGCCCATTCGAGGCAGTTTCATTGGGCGGGATTCCAGAATTTCTCATGGCTCAGATTTGCAACATCATGCGCCATGTCGTGGCAGGAGAGGCAAGACACCTGATTCGAAGTGAGCGTATCGATCATGGCGGAGTGTACCGGATTTTCCTGGATATCGCGGGCGCCAAGGTGGCAGTGCAGGCACTGGGTGTTTTTGAACCCGCCCGGGATGCGAATACTGGCCGTGTCGGGGGGAGTGCTCACATATTGAAAATAAATGCGCTCCAGTCCACGCAGCTTGTCGAAAAACGGGCCGTACAGGCTGTAGTCGGCGTGGCACGAGATGCAGGCCATGTCCGCCGGCACGCGGTGATTCTGAAAGTGCTGCGCGGGGATGTGCTTGGCGTCATCGATATAGAGGCTTCGTCCGAAGGGTTCCATGACATGACAGGAAATACAAAAGCTGGTCTGTTCGGACCGCTGCACGTGAGTGTTCATCCCTCCCACAATACATACGAGGAGGCAGTCATCCAGCGTAAAGACGAGTCGCGCCTATTTCTGTTACTTGCCGAGTGAGCGGACGTACGCTACCAGGGCCGTAATCTCCGGATCTTTCAGCATCTTCGCGTAAGCGGGCATCTTATTTTTGCCCATGGAGATAATTCCGGCTAAATCCGCGTCGGACATCTTCTGCACTTCCGGCGAAGAAAAATCATGCGCACCGACGGCTTTCCCTGCGGGAGTGTTCCCCTTTCCGTCCGGGCCGTGGCAGCCGGCGCACTTGGCCTTGAAAGTGGCCGCCGCATCATCGGCCCTCATGGATGCACTCAAGAAAAGCGTGAACGCAAGGGTCAGGAACAGGGTCTTGCCGATCCGAAACGTTAAACGGTTCATTTCATTCGCCTCCTCATTTGCCAAACAGTGGAGCGTGTGGGGGCCGCTGTTTTGGAACGACTTAGAACGCGTACCGCAACGCGAACGTGGCGTTGCTGCCGTTAAAATCCTGCAACGGAATCGTGGCCAGGCCAAACGGAATCGTGTTGTTTCCCGCTTCGTTGAACCCGTAATAATTCCAAGACATTTTGTAGATAACGCCTCGGTAAACATTGACGGCGATCGATGCGTACGGTCTTTGATAATCGTAATCCAGCGTCCCGGAAGGCGTGAGCGGATTCAGGAAAATCGTACTGCCGCGCACAAAGCTGGCGCCGTAGCCGACCGTCGCGGTCACGCGCTTCACCGGTTTCCAGATCACGGCGCCGTGCGCGAAATGGTCCGTGCTGCTGTACGTGGAAAGCGCACCGAGGGGCGATGGCGACCCTGTGATCGGGCACGCCGTACCCGTGGGCAGCTCGGGCACGCCGGGAGGAAACGCGGACACCGTCGTGGTAGGGGCCGCGGAGGTAATGGAGTACGCGAAGCAAATCAGTTCCTGGGAATATACGTTCCAGTAGTTATACCCGAAGTCAACCGACAAGTTCTGTTTGCCCATCAACAACGTGGAAAAGCTGTAGGAGCGGTCGTGCTCCAGATTGTCGACGGTCACGACGTTGTCGCGGTTTTCGTGAATCTCGACGGCGCCGTCCAGATTGGCCCACGGCTTCGGCTTGTAATTCGCGTGGATCTTGTAGGACTGCACTTGCCGGGGATCGATTCGGGTATACGAGGCGTTGTTGTAGCCGAATTCCAGATCGCCGGTGATCCGCAGGGCATCGATGGGACGCGCGACGATACCGAAGATTAAAGCGTTCTCGTCAATGGTCGTCTGGCTACGAGTTGCGGCGGCCGCGGCGGGAACTGTGTACGTGACCGACCCATCGGGATTGAGCACGCACCCGGTGGGCAAAGCGCCGCCCACCTCGGTGCAGCTTTCGCGCGCGGCAAGAAAATCGTTGGTCGACATGGCCGTGCCGGCAGCCCCACCCGGGAAGTAAATCTCTTGCGTATCGTTCGTATCGCTGTACTCAGAGATCGTCCGAGCCGTGTAGAGGTAACCGATATGTGCGTCCAGGCGTCTGGTGAAATCGTATTGCAGCTCGAACGTATTGGATTTCAAATTCTGCCCGAGAAACGTGGTCGCCAGGCCTTCAATCACGTCCGCCGCCGAAGTGGTCGTGTGTTGCGGGCAGGTGACGGCAGTGGAGTCCACCGGGCAATTAGTCGCGTTGAAAACCGCCTCGCTCTGTTGCATCCCGGAGAGGCCCGCATAGCCTGTGCCATAAATATTCGTTTCATCGAGCGCCCACATCCCCGGGATGCGCCAATTGTCGTACCGGAAATTATCGAGAATCCGGAACTTGTCGGTTATGGAATACACCCCCGACCAATCCGCGTTCACCGAGACGCGCTTGGCGTCCGCTGGACCGCTGGTGGTGGCGCCTCGCTCGCCCGTCCGCATAGTGTAGCCGTCCACATTCTCCAGGAATCCGGAGATCACGTTGTTGCTGGTGCTGTACCCCGCCGAACCGGACATTTCGAAATTCTTGAAATAGTTCGATTGGAAGCGCAAGCGTTCCGAGGGGATGTAGTTCCGCGGATTCCCCACCTGGCTGTAGGACAAGAATCCGTTGCAGGTGGGGGTAGCGGTGTTGGTCGTGGCAGCCACCACCGGAGTCCCGCAAGGAAGAATCTCCGCGTTAGTCTGCGTGCTCCAAATGTTTCCCAGGTCCACCGGCGTGCCGTTGGGGGTGCCGTTCGCGGTGGGGTTCGCGATGATGTATTTGAAATTCTGAGGGTCCACGGCCGGATTATCTGTGACGACGTTATCCTGCTTGAAATAACTGAGAAACTGATCGTAGGAAATTGTCGTTCGGGGGAGGATTTTGACATCGACGCCCGCGTGATAAGCATTGGTCGTGTAGCTATATGTCTCCGGAAAATCTGATATCGTCCCGCCGTCGGTGGTGAAAAAGCCAGGGCCTTGGTCGCGGTCATGCGAAAATCCCAGGCGAAAACGCACGCGGGATTGCGGCAAGAGAGTGAGGTCGTAGTCCTGCATGCGGCGCACCAGGTCCAGCGCGTGCAGCGAAGTGGTTTGCGCCACCGCAGGGTTCGAGCAGTAGGCCGGGGCGCCTTGCGGGAAAGTCGCGTTGGGCGGACCCACGTAGCAACCCGTGGTCAGAGATCCTGCCGCGTTCAAGGAAGCCGGATTCAATGGATTTACGAATAAGTTGTAATCCCAAAAGTTTTTGTCGCGGCGGAACATCACCCGGAAGTCGTACCATTTATTCTTTTCGATGCGCAGGCGGGTCACGTCGTTGGGATCGCCGCCGTAACCGAAATTGCTGAACGTCAGATTGTCGAAGAAGATGCCGTTGTGGTCGAGCGACCGCATTTCCACCGTGTAGTCAAACAGGCGCAAGCCGGAGCCCAGATTCTCGAACGTGTCGTAGGTATTCTGGTTGCCGTTGATGAAGCTCGCTCGATAACCGAATTCCACCGACTGGTGGACGTTGTAATCGCCCATCTTGATTCCCGGCATTGCATCCGGGTTGTCCTGGGCACGAACAGCAGGCGAAAAAAGGACGAGCCCGACGACGGAGAGGACCCAAGGAATAGAGCGAACACCTACATGACCATTCATGGCTACTGTCTCCCCATTCGGAAATCCCATTCCCGGCTTAGTCGCTGTTCGGTTTCCCTGACTTCTCCATTGCCTCAAATGAATTTATGGCTCCCTCTATGCGCGCTTGATCCGCCAGTTACTTGAAAAACGTCGCATCGAAGTTGGAGCCGTGAATGGACACATGGCACTGCGTGCACGATTGAAAGAGCGTGGCCTGGTTATGAAACGAAGGAACGCCCGGCGCGCTGCTGAAGCTGGACTGCGTGTGGCATTGCAGGCAGAGCAGATTGACGTTGCTCAGCTTCAGCATGTGCGCGTTCGGTCCGCCGTGCACGCTGTGGCAGGATACGCAGCCGTCCACCTTGATGGGCGCGTGCTCGTAAACAAAGGGCCCCTGCTTGTCGGTGTGACATTTGAAACAGACGGCATCCTGGGTCGAGGAAGTCCGCACCTGCTTGGGACCTACCGTTCCGTGCACGTTGTGGCAATCGCTGCATTGAACCAGCCCTTCGTTCACCCGGTGATGGAACGGCATATCGAACTGAGCTTTTTGCTGGAGGTGGCAGGTGTAGCAGAGCTCGGGCTGAGATTTTACGAGCAGGAATTCCGATTCCTTGGCATGGTGCGGCGAATGGCAGGAGATGCAACTCACGCCTTCCTTGGCATGCACCGAATTGATGGCATTCATGTGCTCCGCGCCGCCCGCGTGGCAGGTCAGGCAGCGGTCGCTGATTTCCTTGGTGGAATGGTCCTTAAAGATAAATATCTTCGTCTTGTCGCCGCCCCCGGCGACGTGCGCCGCCCCTGGACCATGGCAGCCTTCGCATCCCTGGTGGGATGGACCTCCCTTAGTGTCGAGCGTCGTTTTCCAGTGCGGGGTCTTCTCCCAGCCGTTGTACAAATCTTCGTGGCAGGCCTTGCAGGTCTCCGCTCCGACGTAGTCGGAAGAATCCGCGGGAGCCGTGGGTGTCTTGGCCTGGCTCGCCGCCGGGCTCGATTGAACCGCGTTTGAGGCTTGCGCGTATCCGGAGCCGGGACCTGCGCCCGCGTTTGACGCGGCGGCTAAGATCAGCGCCGCACTGGCCCAAAGCACGAGTCCGCCGTTCGACCGTTTCATCCGCTTCTCCATTCGATTCGCTTTTAACAACGGCCTTTCCTCATTTAGGTATCGAGCATTATTGGCAAGAGCTTTACCGCGATCAGTGATGTCAATCACATGTGTTAAGAAATTTATGTAGGACTCGTGGCTGGCTAATCATTTGCCTCGGACCCTCGAGCCTGGAATTTCAATCCAAAATTATAAAAGGCCCTCCTTGGCCAGGATGTTCAAAATTGCACAGCCTGGCTCAAATGTCCTAGAACCCAACCTGGCAATCATGGCGGAAAGATACAAACCATGAGCACTGCCGCTTCAAATGGGAATTACCTCAAGAAGGGGCCTGAAGGAATTTTCCCCTGCGGCCCTGCGCAAAAAGTTTCAACTCTCACTGGACGAGATGCAAGATGACCTGGACATTTTTGTCGAAGCGTACAGGGCTATGCATGGCAAATCGGAAAAAACGAATGGAAAAGCGGGCCTCCTCGGGCAGCGAATTTCCCTGTTGACCTGTGATCTGGTTGTGATATTGCTTTGCCCTGACTTTTTTAAGCGAACCAAACATTCTTTAAATGTGTCAGGGCAGTCCCTGTTTCCAAGCGGGGGCCCCGAAGGTGCGCGCTTCGAGAACGCCGCGTCGCAAGCGAAAGGAAGATCGCGATGTTCGAGCAGGTCCTCGATCCCACGGGCCATCTGTGGCTCAGCGTTTTGGTTTCCCTGGTTCCGCTGATTGCGCTTCTATTTATGCTCGCGGCCCTGCGCATGACGGCCTGGCTCGCCTCCATCCTCGTCGGCGTAATCACCATTCCGATTGGCGTTTTCGTGTGGCACGCGCCGCTCGCCGGCACGCTCAAATCCTATTTGTACGGCGGCCTGACCGGCTTTTGGGTGATCGACTGGATCACGTTCTGGGGCCTCATCATTTTCAACACGTTGGTGCTGACCGGAGATTTCGAACGCTTCAAGAACTGGATGATCCATCACGCCACCGCCGACATTCGAATTCAAACCATCATGCTGGCATGGGCCTTCGGCGCGCTGCTCGAGGGCCTCGTGGGGTTCGGCTATCCGTGGGCCGTCGTGGTGCCCATTCTCGTAGGACTCGGAATCGCGGACCTCGATGCGATTCGCGTCGCCGCGCTCGCCAACAATGCTCCCGTCTCCTACGGAGCGCTGGGTGCTCCCATCCTTGGTCTCGCCGCCGTCACCGGGTTGCCGATGATGGCGTTGTCCGCTTCCATCGGCAATGTGGTGGCAATCCTGGCGCTGCTTCCGCCGTGGGTGCTAATCTTCCTCGTCACCGGATGGGAAGGAGTGGCCGAAGCGTGGCCGCTGGCGATCGTGGGTTCGCTCTCTTACATTTTGGGGCAGTGGCCCGTGGCGCATTTCCTGGGACCGTATCTGCCAGATTTGAGCGGCGCTTTGGTTTCGTTCTGGATTTTATTTATTTTCGTGAAGATGTGGCGCCCGAGGACGATTCGCGGATTCGGCGGCAAGGCGCTGGCCATCTCGCCCGCGTCCGATGCAAATGCACTGGAAATGGGCAGCCTGCGGCAAGCATTTCATGCTTGGATTCCCTTCCTCGTGCTGATTCTTGTCGTGGTGGGCTGGACGGGCCCGTGGTCGCATCTCCCCACCTATAGTTTGAAAAAAATGACGGTCCAGGCGATGTCTTCCGTAACGCACACCGCCATTTCCTCGACCTTCGCATTTGCGCCGCTCGGCGGCGGCACTTCGACGCTGGCCTCTTGGCTGATCATTTTGGCGATCCTGCGGCCCAGCCGCCGGCAGCTGGGTCAAGTTTTTTCGCGCACGTTTAAGCAGATGTGGGGCGCGCTGCTTGTTGCGTTTTTTATTTTTGCGATGGCCTATGCTTTTGTTTTTACCGGCATGGCCAACTCGCTGGCCTTCGGGCTTTCCAAAATTGGATTGTTCTTCGTCGTGCTGGCGCCGGTCCTCGGCTGGATCGGCGTCGCCCTCTCCGGCAGCAACACCTCCACCAATGCGATGTTCGGTCCGGTGCAGGCCATGACCGGCAGGCTGTTGCATCTTCCCGTTCTGATGCTGCCTACTTTTAATTCCGTCGGCTCGGAAGTAGGAAAACCGATCGCGCCGCAAACCGCCAGCGTGGGCGTTTCCACCAGCAAACTTGTGCGCAGTGAAGGTCAAGTCATTCGCCACAACATGGGCTGGACGCTCATTCTGCTTGCCTACCTGATCCTGATCAGCATCCTCTTCTATTTTTTCTTTCCGAATTCGATGTCGCTGTAGGACGGGCTTCAGCCTGTCTTCTTTCGATGGTGCGAAAATCAAAACCGACAGGCTGAAGCCCGTCCTACCGATCATCCGTGTACCAGAATGGGATTCCACGACAATTTCTTCCTGATTATTGCGAAACGCGTTGGCTAACATCGTTAAAATAAAATGACGCCGAAACATCCGTAGGCGTGGAAGCGGTTCCCTCTCCGAACGGGCGAGTTCTTCACCCCGAAAGACCGAGGGACCATGAACCACAGTTGCTGTCTCGCATTGGCGCTCCTGCTATCGCCGATTGCGTACGCCCAACAACCCGAAAAAGTTCAGCCCGCGCCAGCGATTCGCAACACTCTGCTTTCCAAACCCATGAGAGTGTCTAGCGAAGTGGCGGCCGCAGCCCGGGATTTTGTGATGTTTCGCGACCCGCAATGGAGCGCCCTGACCATCGCGCAAATCGGAGCGGCTTCCGCGGATGCCGTGACCAGCCTAAGGAATCTTCATCGCTGCGCAAGTTGTATCGAGAGCGGTCCGTCGAGAATTTTTCTCGGCTGGCGCCCGGACGCGCACAAGTACATTCTCGGCGGCGCCGTCGAAATCGGCGTCGAAGCCGTCACCGCGCATTATTTTTGGAACCGCGGCCCGATCCGAAAATGGTATTGGAAAGCGCTGTGGGCGGTGCCGCAGTCATTCTCTCTTTACGAACACGCCCAAGCGGCGCACCACAACGCTACACTAAGACTGGTGTGTTCCTCGCCAGGCTCCTCTTGCAATTAGCTCTGGTGTCAAGGGACGGCGGGCGGAACGTAAGGAAACGTCCGCGCGAAAAACCACATAAAGAAAAGCACCAGCACAAAATTCACCATGAAATAAAGCATGCCGTAGCCAATCAAATCGCGCGCCTTCACCTTGAGCAGCCCCAACAAAGGAAGCATCCAGAACGGATTGATCAGATTCGGCAAGGCTTCGGACGTGTTGTAAATCTGCACGACCCATCCGAGGTTCACGTGCAGATCTTTGGCCGCTTGCAGCACGTACGGCGCTTCAATAATCCATTTGCTGCCGCCGGAAGGAACGAACATGCCAAGAAGCGCCGAATAAATCGACACCAGGATCGGATACGAATTCGCCGAGGAAAAGCTTACAAAAAAGCGGGCCAGCTTCGCCGCCAACGTGGAATAGGTGATGATTCCGAAAATTCCGCCGTAAAACGGAAATTGAATCAGCACGCCCGCCGTCGCCGGGACCGAATCGTTCACCGCACGCACAAAAGAGCGTGGCCGCCAGTGCAGCAAGAGCCCCATCATCAGAAACAGGAGATTGTAAGTGTTCAAATCCAACGCGGCGAGGGGACCTTTCACAGCGAGGACTTGCGCGATGTACGCCAGGCCGAGAATCGCAATCAAAATTGAAAGCGCAGGCGCATATTCCAGCCATTCGGCGGGCGTCTTGCGCTCTTCCTGCTTTTTAATTTCGAGACCATCGGCGACGCCGAAGGATTCGGCATCTTTCGCCGAGCTCGCCGGAGTCGATAGGTAGGCGACAGTAACGCATGAAACAGTGAGAATCGCCGCGGTGGCCGCGCTCTGCCAAGTATAAATTGTCTGGCTGAGCGGGATCACTCCGCTGATCTTAAGCAGCGCCGAGGGAATCGACCCGGGCGTGGCCATCACCAGCGCGGCCGAGGAAGACAATCCCAGCGCCCACACGCTGCCATTCCCCAAGTAGGCGGCCGCGCCGATCGCCCGGTAGTCGATGCCGCGCACATTTCTCACGATTTCCCTGACGAGAATGCCGCCGAAGATCAGGCCAAGCCCCCAGCTGAGCAGCGATGTCATCATAGAAAAAAAGGCCACGAAAGCGACTGCCCCGCGAGGCGTTCGCGGCACTTTCGCAAGCTTTTGAATGAGCTTGTGCACCGGCGGGGATGTGGCGACAACGAATCCGCCAATAATAATCATCACCATCTGCATGGTGAACGGAATGAACCCCCAAAATCCGTCCCCAAAATACTTGATCAGATTCCGCGTCCCGACCCCGGCGAACAATCCGGCCGCAAAAACGATGATCAAACCCATCAGCGCGAAGACGAATGCGTCCGGAAACCACTTCTGGGACCAGTCGGCGAGTGCCATCCCCAAGCGCGCAAACAAGCCCGCGGAATCTTCCCCTGCTTCCCTCGTTGCATTTCGCTGCGGAATTGGTTCCATGCGTCCTTTCCGAAAGGGACAGGTTACAGGGTCCGGCGGTTTAATTCGACGGTCTCAATTAGGATTCGGAAGCCCGCGGGTGCAACACGAGCCTGCATATGCGATGGTCCAAGTCCCGGAGGGACGACAAAACGTAGCCCACCGTTTCAACGGTGGGGTGCGAGACGCAATGCTTCAAAGCCCCGGAGGGGCGGCACATTGTTGGCGCCTTATGTCGCCCCCTCCGGGGCTTGGCCCTTTGCCGTCGTGCACTCCCACCGCTCACGCGGTGGGCTACGATCTTTCGTCCCGGACGGGACTGGCCAGAACGATAAGGTCGAGTTTCTGTTTCGCGTGATTCAGCACGTATGCGCGAGGCAGACCCCGGCACAGCGCATCGCGCTTGGCCCTCAGCTTGTTAAAGCGGGCGCGAGATTGCTGACATCGGATAGGCTCTCGATGGATTTTACGGAGGCGATGACGGATTCCGCTTTTGCCGCCGGCCATTTCGCAAATTCGGCGCAGCCTCTGAATTTGTCGGCCACCTCGTCATAGCTCATGGGATTGGATGGGCTGCCCTTGGCAAATTCGGCGCGCCCGGAAAACACCCTTCCGTCTTTCATCGTGATTTTCAGGAGGCTGGTCATTTTGTCGAGGCCGGCGCTTTCCGCCACGGGGTCGATATAAAAATTCACGCGTTTGATCATTTCCTGCACGTCGGGGCGTTGCACGACCTTATCCTGATATTCGACCAGGCCCGCTTTGCGATCAAGCAGCAGAATGCTCATGCAAAATTCCATGCTGAATTTTCCTTGCAGCCCCGTCGTCGGCCGGTGATGCAGCAGCGAAGTCATCATGGCGTGGTTCGCGCCGACATCCACCTTTTCCACATCGGCGGCCTTGATGTCGTGCTCATGAATCAGACGCAGCATCTCACCCATGGCCGGGTGCGAAAGCGAGCCGGAAGGATGCGGCTTGATCGAAACGCCCGGCGAAGCCAGCGTCCACGGTTTGCCAAAGCGGCCCACGATCGCGGTGGGATCGAATCCGCCGCCCTCTGCCTGAAAAAATCCCAGCGGCGCTTCCAAAATATTGTCCGCGGCGGTCCAGCCGAGAGCCGCGAGATCCACGGCGACCGTTCCATTTTCCGCAGCGTGCCCGGCGTGAAAAGGTTTCGTCATGGAACCGAAGTTGTCGCGAAAACCGCCGCCTTCGGTGGCGCCGATTCCGAGAGCATAGGTCGTTTGCAATACGTTCAAGCCTCGCAGCTTGGCGCACGCCGCGGTGCTGCCGAAAGTTCCGCACGTTCCAGTGGTATGAAAACCCTCGTCGTAGTGCCGCGGCGAAATGGCTTCGGCAATTTTGCATTCGACTTCGATGCCGACTTGATAGGCGAGCATCATCTCCTTGCCGGAACGATGGCCCAATTCGCAAAGCGCGAACGCGGGAGGAAGCACCCCGACCGTCGGATGCGTCAGCAGCCCATAAATGCGATCCGTCGCCGCAGCGAGTTGCGTATCGTCGTAATCGTCGGCATGAATGGACACTCCATTCGCAAACGCCGCGAAGCGCGGGTGCGCCTTCATTCCCGTGCCGATGATGCTGGCCTTCTGATCGCCCGTTCCGAGCGACTGCACGTATTGCCGCGCGATCGGCCCCATAACGGACGCGGAGCCCGCCAGCGACAACCCAAATCCGTCCAGCATTGACTTCTTGCCGAGCTCGATGACTTCCGGCGGAATGTCCTCATACTTCGTGTTGACGATGAATTCCGCGACGGATTTGGTCAGCCCGGGCGCTTTCGGAAATTCCGCCGCGGGGGCGGGCGCCGCAGCTACTTTCACACGCCCGCCGGCCAGCGCGAGCGCGGCCGATGCGGCCAGTGAATTCTTGAATAAATCACGTCGATTCATGAGTCGCAACCTCGTCTCTTTCGGGCATTCAATTCTTCGCGGCGCGCAAAAAAGACGCCACCGAATTCCCATAAATCGCGGCCACATTTTCCGTCCCGATTTTTTTTCGCACGCCGGCTGGCAGTTGGTTAAAAAGGAGAACGGCCTCCTGCCAGCGCCGGTCTTGTCCCTTGGGTTCCGGATAATGCTGGTCGCTGCCGATCACGAAGCGATCCGGAAAATCGGTAAACAGTTTGAGCCACTCCGGCTTGATCTTTCCGTCCTCCGCCAGCGGGTAATTCAGTCCCGGCGACCGCGGATCGGTCTTGATTTCCATGTACAAATTCGGATGCGCCAGCAATAAGCGCCGGTCAAGTTCCACCGTTCGGTAACCGGTGTTGTCCGATCCCAAGTGCGCCCAAATGATTTTGGCGCGCGGGTTGTGCGAAAGGAGCCGCTCGAACGCCGCGATGTTGGCGTGCAAACGCGGCGGATTGGGCGGCGATTTCAGGCCGGCGGGCAACGGCATGTCTCGCGGGACGGCTTCCATGTGCAGGTCGATGGGTGCGTTGTGCTCCGCAGCGATGTCGGCCAGCAACAGGAAGAGCGGATGGTCCGCGGGCGCATACTGGTACGGCGTCGCGCCGTCGAAGTGCTCCGCAGTCATTTCACCGAAGCCGATCACGCCTTCGCGCAGAAGTTCCTCCGCGCGCTCCTTGAATTTTTTCTGCACCGCCGGGCCGGCATCCCCTGTGGCCGCGGATTGAATGATCATCGCGTTCAGCGTTCCGCCGCCGCCCGTAATCGCGAGCTTTCCAGGATGTTTCTTGACGGCTGCAAGGAGAATCTCGGCGTCATAGTGGCCGGGATGATCGAACGTATCCGGCGAAATCTGAAAGAGAATCATGGCTGCGTTTTCACGCCCCAGTGCCGAGAGCGCCGAGCGGATCGCGCCTTCGGGGTCCTTCTGGTCAAAATCAAAATGCGTGTGCTCATCCACAAAGGGAGTCAACGCTGGTATCGGTTCCGCCGCCTGCGGCATCTTCGGCGCGCCTACCGCGAATGACCGCGAAACCGAGAAGTGCGCTGCCAGCGCGAGCGCGGCAATTCCCACGGCCGAAAGCGGCACAGCCGCCACGAGTTTCCCCGGCAACCGTCTCATCGCGGAACTCCCATTTGCTCGCGCGTTTTCCGGCGCACTTGATTGCCCGTTTCGCGGCCCATTTTATAGAATGGTCTTGTCCGGACGCGCTTTCCGTTCACGAGATTCTGTCCGCTGTGCGCGCCCGAACGCAAGCGATTTCTTCCGCTTACCGCTCAATGTTAAGATGTTCCCGCGAGGACTGATATGACTGAAAAAATTCGCAAGACCGAAGCCGAGTGGCGCAAAATTCTGACGCCGCAGCAATATCACGTGACCCGCCAGAAAGGCACCGAGCCGCCCGGAACGGGCGAGTATGAAGATACCGAGGACCCAGGCGTATATGTATGCATCTGTTGCGGCCAACCGCTATTCACTTCCGAAACGAAATTTCATTCCGGCTCTGGATGGCCAAGCTTCTATGCGCCGGTCGATGAAAACAAGGTAGAGATCGATCGAGACATCAGCCACGGCATGACGCGCGAGGAAGTCCTGTGCAGCCGCTGCGACGCGCACCTCGGCCACGTCTTCCCCGACGGCCCGAACCCCACCGGCCAGCGCTACTGCATCAATTCCGCATCCATAAAGCTTGTCGATAAGGACGAATGATGCCGGGCGGCGCGGCAACTCGCTCTTCCTTCTCCGTTTCTTTGAGACGCCGCGCGTATTCGCCCCTCCAAATCTGGCGCGCCGGAATTGTGGCGTGCGTTTCCGTGATTGCCGTCATCAGCATGCCCGCGCCAGCGCGCGCCTGGGGCTGCGAAGGACACCAAGTCATCGCCCTGCTGGCCGAAAAGCATCTCACCCCACGCGCTCTGGCCGCGGCAAAAAAAATCCTCACCGAAGGCCCCATCGACCCAAGCCTCAGCCGCTATTGCAAACAGGGCGCCGCCGACGCTCTGGCCGACGCCTCCACCTGGGCCGACGACATCCGCTCGTCGCGCCCCGAAACAGCTCCGTGGCACTACATCGATATCCCTCTCGGCACGACGCGCCGCGACGTCGAGAAATTTTGCGATCCAAAGGATAGTTGCGTCACACGCGCGACCAGAGATCAACTGGCGATTCTGCGTTCCACGGAAGCCGATCCGCGGAAGCGGGCGGACGCGCTGCGTTTCCTGATCCACTTCGTTGGCGATCTGCACCAACCCCTGCACGCCGCAACGAATAACGACGAAGGCGGCAATTGCGTCCCGGTATCGTTCTTCGACGCCCTCCCCCAATTGAGAAATCCGCAAACGGAAAGCTACTCCCCGAACCTGCACGGCGTGTGGGACACGAACATACTCGCCAAAGCCACGGAAGGAAAGACGGTGGATCGGGTCGCCTCGGACTTGGATCAATTGTTCCACGGGAAGATCGCGCGCTGGAAAAAAGGGCCGTCCGACGTGGATGCCTGGGCCTGGGAAAGCTACCGATTAGCGGTGAAGAACGTTTACGGCAAATTGCCGGTGCGCATCCCCATGGAAGCCCCGAGCCCGATCGCGTCCTGCGCGGATGACGATCACGTTTCAACGCGGAGGTTGAAGCTCAACGAGCGCCTGGAAGATACGTATCAGAACATGTCGGTTCCGATCGTCTGGGAACGTCTCGCGCAGGCCGGTGCAAGGCTCGCCTTGGTGCTTGATCGCCTCTGGCCGTAAAGAACCCACGCTGGAAAACGTTAGCGCGGGCAATCCGCCAGCGTTCAGCGCTCGAATTTCTGCGCTTGTCCCGGAAGGTTTAAAACCTACAATCTTTGCCTACACATACCACCCATCGCCGTACCGCAAATTTATTCGGGGGAAAACGCCAGCAGCACGTTGCCGGGCTTCACTCCCGTGAAAAACGCGTACCCCGAATTGGCAAAAAGCATCCCTCCGGCCACGACGGGACCGGGCGCGCCGAACGAGCCTCCATGCGCGGGGACGCCATTGACGGTCTGGAAATCGCGCGCCGTCTCATACGTCCAGATAACGTGGCCATCCTCGGTGGAAAGCGCGAGCAGCCGCCCGTCCCAGCCTCCGGTGAGCGCCACTCCTGGAATCAACGTGGCCGCGGGGGATTGCCCTGGGTACCCGGGCATATCGTTATGTGGAGAAACGAGCGGCCTGAACCACACTTGGCCGCCATCCTTCAGCCGCAACGCAACCATGCCTCCCGTTTGCAATCCGTAGTACACGTTCTCCTCGTC
>Ga0302324_100004168_pt1 | contig 32171 bp, 28 predicted proteins | sample Palsa_T0_1_FD_201949 | JGI IMG/M metagenome (GOLD analysis project Ga0302324, IMG submission 201949) | Peat permafrost microbial communities from Stordalen Mire near Abisko, Sweden - Palsa_T0_1 | ecosystem: Environmental > Terrestrial > Soil > Palsa > Peat permafrost | place: Sweden: Abisko... | reverse complement strand
AGCCCATTGATCGGTTTGAATCAGCTCACAACTCGGAAGCTTCGCAACCATTAACAGTCCTTCTATAGCAACCTCTAGATTTATCTTGATCCTGCCGGTCCCTGACAACTAGAATGTGACTGGAAGCCGCCCATGCCCCGTTCGGTCAAAATTGCTCCAGAAATCGATGCCAAGCTTTACGCGGAGCTCGTCTCCGTGGCCAAGGAGAACGGGCAGTCACAGCGCTTTGTGCTGGAGCGCGCGCTGGAGCATTACCTGCACAACGTCGTCCCTTCCCAACGCCTGGTGCGGCCTGAGGTGATGGCCGCCTACCGCCGCTCCAACGAAAAGTATCGCGAGTTGTATAAGAAACTGGCCAAGTAAATGGCCGAGCGCGTTTACCTTACGGTGGCCGAAGTCATCGCCATCCATCATCATCAGATCGAGGAATACGGCGGCGAGCGCGGGATGCTCAATCAGGGCGCGCTCGAAGCCGCGGTCTTTCGTCCGCAGACTGGCTACTACAACGACTTGTGCGAAGAGGCGGGCGCGCTGCTGGAGTCCCTAGTCAACAATCATGCGTTTCTGGACGGCAACGAACGCGTGGGATTTGCGGCCATGCACACGTTTCTCCTGGTCAATGGCTTCGACCTGAAGGTCAGCAGCAAAACCGCTTTCGAATTCATCATCAAGACGATGGAAGACGGTAAATTTCGCTTTACGCTCCTCCACGAATGGATCGCCGCCCACCTGTCGCCTCTGGCTGATTAATCGCACGCATTGCCCGTTTCGGAACGATTTCCACCGTTATTATCTTGATTCGCCTTTTCTTCGCTTCGATCTATATGTATAATCCGGGCTGAACCAGAAAACTGAACCATTCGAAGGAGCCTCACTCCATGGCGGATGAACGCGTCAAAGCGATTGACCTCGCGGTTTCACAGATTGAAAAGCAGTTCGGCAAGGGCTCGATCATGCGGTTGGGTTCGAAGGAGGCGATCGTCCCTATCGCGGTGATTCCGACTGGGTCGATCTCGTTTGACGCGGCGCTGGGTGTGGGCGGCTTTCCGCGAGGGCGCGTGATCGAGGTGTTTGGGCCGGAGTCGTCTGGAAAGACGACCATTACACTGCAAGTGATTGCCGAGGCCCAGAAGGTGGGCGGCATGGCGGCCTTTGTGGACGCGGAGCATGCGCTCGATCCTGGCTACGCCAAGAAGCTGGGCGTGGATGTGGACAACCTTCTCGTTTCGCAGCCCGACTACGGCGAACAGGCGCTGGAGATCACCGAGGCCCTGGTGCGTTCCAATGCCATCGACGTTCTGGTGGTCGATTCGGTGGCTGCGCTGGTCCCCAAGGCGGAACTGGACGGCGAAATGGGCGACAGCCACATGGGACTGCAGGCGCGGCTGATGTCGCAGGCGCTGCGCAAATTGACCGGCACAGTTTCCAAGTCGCGCACCTGCCTGATCTTTATCAACCAGATTCGCGAAAAAATCGGCGTGATGTTCGGCAATCCGGAGACTACCACGGGCGGAAAAGCGCTGAAGTTTTACTCCTCGGTGCGCATTGATATTCGCCGCATCGCAGCCATTAAAGACGGCGACGTGGTCACCGGGTCGCGCACTCGCGTAAAAGTAGTGAAAAACAAGGTCGCAGCACCGTTCCGCGAGGCCGAATTCGACATTCTCTACGGCGAAGGCATTTCGCGGGAAGGTGATCTGCTCGATCTGGCCTCCAATAACAATATCGTGGAAAAATCCGGCTCCTGGTACAGCTACAAAGGCGAACGTATCGGCCAGGGCCGCGAGAATGCCCGCCAATTCCTCAAAGACAACAAAGATGTAATGGCTAAACTCGACACCGAGGTGCGCAAGGCGCTCGGACTGACCCAAGGCCCTCCGCAACCTGCAGCCACGGCAAATCCTCAAGCTTCATCGACCGGCGCGCGGGTCACCACCATGCCCAGTGCCGCGGAACCGGTGAAGGCGCCAATCGTGGCTGCCCGACGCTAAGTTTGTTGCTTCCGGGCGCGGTGCCCAGTGCTGCGCCCGGTCTCCCTCATCGTCCACGACTCGACTGGGACTCTCATTCGCCGATTGCCATTGTTGCTCCCGCCCGCATAAAATCTTCTATTGCTCCACTGGTGGCTTTATTGCTGCACTCGCGATCTTCCTGTGAGGACGATTGAATAAGGGTATCGCTGTCTATCCCGGGTCGTTCGATCCGCCCACGAACGGGCACCTTGATCTGATCGAGCGGGGCAGCAAGATGTTCGAACAGCTGGTGGTCGCGGTTCTGCGCAACTCGGAGAAGACCCCGATGTTCAGTCTGGCGGAGCGACTTGAGATGCTGCGGCAGCTGACCGCCGACTGGAGCAATGTTCGCATCGACACGTTCGACGGTCTGATGGTGGAATACGCCAAGTCGATCGACGCCATGTGCGTGCTGCGCGGTATTCGAGCCATCAGCGATTACGAATACGAGCTGCAAATGGCATTGATGAATCGGAAACTTGAACCCACACTGGAAACGGTCTTCATGATGCCAGCGGTCAAGTATTCCTACGTGAGCTCGCGACTGGTGCGTGAGGTAGCCCAGGCCGGCGGTCCAGTGAAAGATCTGGTGCCCGAAGTAGTGGAACAGAAACTGCGCGAAAAACTGGACCCAGCTTACAAGCTGCGCGACACGCAACTGATCGAAGTTCCCAGAAAAAGGAAAAAGAAGGCATGACCACGGCAACCACGGAAGCTCTGCGACTCACAGAAAGAATCAACCGCATTGAACCCTCTGCGACCATGGCGGTGGTGGCGGAGGCTGACAAGCTGCGCCAGCAGGGGATCGACGTGGTCGATTTCGGCGCCGGCGAGCCGCACTTCGCCACTCCGCAGCACATCAAGGACGCTGCCATTGCCGCGATTCAGGGCAACTTCACCAAGTACACAGCAGTTGCGGGCACGGCCGAATTGCGAGACGCCGTCGCACACCGGCACAACGTTGACTTCGATTCGGACTATCGCCGTGAGGAAGTGATCGCTTCGACCGGCGGAAAGCACGCGCTATTCAACGCAATCCAGGTCTTGGTGGATCACGGCGACGAAGTCATTTTGCCGGTTCCGTACTGGGTGTCGTTCAAAGACATCGTGCGTTACGCTGGCGGGAGTTGCGTGCTGCTCGAGTCGGACGAAGCGCAGGGCTTCCGCGTGACTGCGGAGATGGTCGCGCAACTAATCACGCCGCGCACTAAGGCGATCATCCTCAACTCGCCTTCGAATCCGTCGGGCGCGGTGATGAGTTCGGAAGACATGACCGAGGTGATCCGACTTGCGCACCAGCGTGGCATCTGGGTGCTTTCGGACGAGTGTTATGTCTACCTGAACTACACCGGCAAGAATTTCTCCGTTGGCTCGCTGCGCGAATATCGAGATCGTTTTGTGGTGCTCGGTTCGCTTTCGAAAACTTACGCCATGACGGGATGGCGCCTTGGCTACGCACTCGCCCCGGCGGCCGTCACCAGCGCGATGGCGAAACTACAAAGCCAGTCGACGTCGAACCCGACTTCTATCGTACAGAAAGCAGCGGTTGCCGCATTAAAGGGACCGCAGGAATGTGTTGCCGAGATGCGTCGCGAATACATTGAATTGCGCGACCATGTGGTGGAGGGACTCCGCTCGATTCCAGGTGTGACCTGCACGCTGCCCGAAGGGGCATTCTATGCCTGTCCGAATATTTCAGCTTTTCTTGGACGCGGCGGATTGAAGTCCGCGTCCGATGTGGCGGGAAGGCTATTGCGCGAGGTACATGTCGCGACCGTTCCCGGCGAAGGCTTTGGCACCAGCGAACACATTCGCGTCTCATATGCCACTTCCAGAGCCGAATTGGATCGCGGCCTAGAGCGCATGCGGAAGTTTTTCGCAGCCCTGTAGCCGCAGAATTGGACGGGAGTTCTGAGTCATCAGGTTCGGCAAAGGCCGTTCCGTTTGCGAGCGGTCTTTTTTGTGGTTGCTAGTTTGGGCATGTGTTATGGGAAATCTTTATCCATTGTTGATGCTTCCAGGATTTGACCCGCGGCCGTGGGGCACACAGGATCTGTCGCCAATTTATCCTAATCACAGGTTTGAAGAAAAAATTGGTGAGGCCTGGTTGAGTGGCGACGATTGCAAAGCAGCAAACGGTCCGCTCACGGGGAAAAAGCTCTCAGAGTTGAGCGAGCAATATCAGCGCGATCTTGTGGGCGAGGCGGCACGCGACCCGAAACGATTTCCTTTGCTGCTCAAATTTCTTTTTCCCCACGAGAAACTCTCCGTGCAGGTTCATCCCGACGATGAGCAAGCTCTCCGAGTGGGCCAGCCTTGGGGCAAGACCGAGTGCTGGTACATCGCTCACGCCAAGCCCGGCGCGCAGATTGCGCTCGGCCTGAAATCCGGCGTAACAGCGCCGCAGTTGGAAGAAGCCATTCACCAGAAGCGGGCGGAAGAGGTTCTCAACTGGATCAATGTTTACGCGGGCGACATGATTTACGTCGCGGGTGGTACGGTACATACCCTTGGGCCGGGATCGGTCGTAGTTGAAACCCAGCAGCAATCCGACACGACGTATCGCCTTTACGATTATGGGCGTCCACGCGAACTGCATCTGAAAGATGGCATGGCCGCCGTAAAGGAAAAAGTAAACTCCGGAAAGGTCGTGCGCCCGGCACCGGCGCCGATAAACGGCAGTAAGAATCGTCACGCACCGTTGGTTGCGGCTCCGTACTTTGTGGTGGACATGTTCGAAGCGAAAGAACCGCTTCGGCTTACGACGCGCGATGATTTTGGAAAGACTTCAGTCCACATCCTCGTCGCGGTCGAAGGTTGCGGGGTAATCGAGGCCGATGGTGCGGACCCTGTCACTTTTGCAAAAGGCGATGCGGTGGTTATTCCGGCCTGCGTCGGGGAGTTCGGCGTGCGTCCGCAGTGGGCGCTGGAATTTCTGCGGGCCTATGTGCCGGGAAAACCGCTCCCCGAACCAGAAACAAGAATGTAGCCTTGTGTTTTTAGATCCGTGCATATCTATGAGACTTCGTGGCTAAGAATCTGAACTTCTATCCCGTAATCCTGGCCGGAGGGCGCGGTACGCGCTTCTGGCCATTGAGCCGTAAGAAGCGCGCCAAGCAACTGCTCGCGCTCGACGGCAAACAAACCATGATTCAGCAGACCGTGGCGCGGCTGTTACCGCTAGCTCCGGCGAAAACGTTCTGGATTATCACTAATGACGATCTGCGTCCCGCGATCGCAAAACAGTTGCCGAAGTTGCCCCTGACGCAGATCCTGGCTGAACCAGCGGCCCGCAACACGGCTCCGGCGATCGGGTTAGCTGCGTTCTTGCTCGCTCGTAGAAATCCCGACGCGGTGATCGGTTTGTTTCCCTCCGATCATGTTATCGGCGATGAGGATCGTTACCGCGAGACGCTGGAGCGTGGCATCGAGATCGCAGCGGCGGGCGCGAACATTGTGGTACTGGGCATCCGGCCGAATCGCGCGGAAACTGGGTACGGCTACATCGAGGCGGGAAGCGCCTTCCAGGACGATGTTCTGCGGGTACGCCGATTCACCGAGAAGCCGGATGCGGCGAAAGCCGCAGAGTTCGTCGCCGCTGGGAACTATTTCTGGAATAGCGGCATGTTTCTGTGGAGCGCCCGCACGCTGGCCGATGCTCTGCGCGAACATTTACCCAAGACCGCACCTCTTCTTGAAGAAATTGCGGCTGCGTTCGGTACGCGGAAATTCGCCGCAACTTTTAGCAAGCTGTATCCCAAATGCGAAAACATCAGCGTGGATTATGCTGTGCTTGAACCCCGCTCTGCCAAAGGCGAACAGGCGGGAAACATATTCTGCCTGCCCGCCGATTTTGGCTGGAACGATCTGGGCTCGTGGACGGCTCTGCACGAACATCACACCGCGAAGAGTAGGCCGCCGGAAGGAAACCTGGTAGCGGCTTCTGGCGTCTTCTTGCTGAACGCGAGTGGCAATTACATTCATTCGCCAGGAAAGTTCGTCGCGGCGGTGGGTGTGAGTGATCTGGTCGTCGTGGAGACTCCCGATGCGTTGCTGATTACAACCCGGCAACATGCGCAGGATGTGGGTAAGGTCGTAAAGCATCTCGACGAAAAAAAGCTGCACAAGCTGACCTAGAACCCGACTATGACGGAAGAGATTAAGTTCGGAACCGACGGCTGGCGGGGAATTATCGCCGACGACTTCACCTTCGAAAACGTGCGCCGGGTGGCGGGCGCAATCGCTTCCTATGTCCTTAAGTATGAAGAGCCGCAGCGCGGAATCATCGTCGGTTATGACACTCGGTTTGTCTCGCCGCGAGCGGCACGCATCGTGGCGGAAGCGATTGCCGCCGCCGGGATTCCGGTGAAGATAGCCAACGACTACACCCCGACGCCTGCGGTTTCTTATGCGGTGAAGCACGAGGGCGCTGCTGGCGGTGTGATGGTGACCTCCAGCCATAATCCTTTTAATTGGAATGGAGTGAAGTTCAAGGGAAATTTCGGCGGATCGGCAACGCCGGCCATCATGAAAAGGATTGAAGAAGAAATGGCGGCCGGAGCCGCGCCCAAGGGCAGCAATGCTTCGATCCAGGAAGTTGATCTGAAAAAGAACTATGTCGCCGCTGTTTGTGCCTTTGCCGACATGGACCTCATCGCCAAAACAAAATTCAAATTTGCCGTGGACGCGATGTACGGCTCCGGGCGCGGAATTCTCGCGGGAATTTTTGCTGAGCGCGGGGTGCAGTACGTCGCGATTCGTCAGGAATTGAATCCACTGTTTCCCGGAATCAATCCCGAGCCGATCCCGCCGCACACGACGCTCTTGCAGGAAACCGTAGTCCGCGAGAAGTGTGACGCGGGCCTGGCTACGGACGGCGACGCAGACCGCATCGGAGCAGTGGCGGAGGACGGCAGCTTTGTGGACTCGCACAAAATTTTCTGCGTGTTGCTGCACTGGCTGCTGGAGCGCAAGAAATGGCCGGGGGACGTAGTGCGCGCCTTCAATACCACACGCATGCTCGACCGCATCGCCGCGAAATATGGGCGCAAGCTACATGAGACTTCTATCGGATTCAAATACATTGCCGACTTGATGATGGAAGGCAACATCCTGATTGGAGGAGAAGAGTCGGGCGGCATCGGCTATTCGCGCTTCCTGCCGGAGCGCGATGGAGTGCTGAACTGCCTGCTCCTCGCCAATGTCATGGCCGAAGAGGGTAAGCCATTGGGCCAGTTGGTTGCCGACCTGCAGCGTGAGTTTGGCCCCCATTACTACGGTCGAAAGGATCTGCACATTCCGGAAGACGTAAAACAAAATGCGATTCAACGGGCCCGCGCGGAAAGCACGCAAAAGCTGGGTCGCTATCGCGTGATCAAGAAAGAAAATATGGATGGAGTTAAATTCTTTCTCGATGCGCCCACTAACGGGAACGGGGCCGAAGCCTGGGTGCTCTTCCGCGCCTCTGGAACCGAGCCTTTGTTGCGACTTTACACCGAGGCATCGTCACCCGATCTGGTGAGCGAACTCCTGGTAACGGGCGAGAGCTTTGTGACGGGCAAGAATTAGCATCCGAGAATTCATGGCAGACGATCCTACTCGAGGTGTGGCTTCGGTCCCGCTTGATTCGCCAGAGGCGCAGCGTTACAACCTCATCCGGCGATGGCTAGGAATTGCCGACTTTGTCGTGGGATTTCTGTTTCTGGTCGTACTGTTGGTTACGCGCTGGTCGGATTCACTGCGCAATCTGGCGTACCGCATGGGGTTTCAGAATTATTCTTTGTCCGTTTTCATGTACTTACTGCTCCTGCTGGTAATCAGCAAAGCGCTCGGCGCGGGGCTCGACTACTACGGATTCCGGCTGGAGCGCAGGTTCAAGCTTTCGAACCAGCGCTTCCGTTCCTGGGCCTGGGATGAAGTCAAAGGGTTTCTAGTTGGACTCGGGCTGGGAACCGTGGTCGTTGAAGTGTTGTACTTCACTTTGCGGCAATGGCCGCAACACTGGTGGCTGCTGGCATGGGTACTCTTTATGGGGATGTTTATCGTGTTAGCGCAACTCGCGCCGGTCGTTCTATTTCCAATTTTCTATAAGTTCGAGCCGCTCGAAAACGAAGATCTTCGGCGGCGATTAGTGATCCTCAGCGAACGGGCTGGGACCCGGGTACGCGGCGTCTACCGCTGGAAGCTCTCTGAGAAGAGCAAGAAAGCGAATGCGGCCTTGACCGGACTTGGCGCGACCCGCCGCATTATTCTCGCTGACACTTTGCTCGACAATTACTCCCCGGAAGAGATCGAGGCGGTGCTGGCCCACGAACTGGGGCATCATGTTCATCGCCACATATTAAAGAGTATCTTCGTTCAAGCAGCAATTACGTTTTTCGGCTTCTGGGCGGCGAATTTCACTCTTCACTACGCGGTCGACCAGCACATGTTCGAGGAGATGTCTGACTTCGCCAACCTTCCGCTGCTGGCTCTGGTTTCTGTAGTTCTTTCTTTCTTGCTGATGCCAGCTCTCAATGCCTATTCCCGATTCAACGAACGCCAGGCCGACCGTTACGCATTTGAATCCATTGCCAGTGTCGAGCCGTTCATTTCGTCGATGAACAAACTGGCGGAGCAAAATCTTGCGGAACGCAGCCCATCAAAGTGGGTTGAGTGGTTTTTCCATTCACATCCCGCCATCTCCAGACGGCTCGCAGCCGCGGAAGCGTGGAGCCGGACCCAGCACGTGCATCCCCAGTTGTGAGTTTCAGAATCTGTTAACGACGGGAAGACATTTGCCGCCGATTATGCGCATAGCTGACCCAGTTCGATGCGGCGTGGCCTACCTATTGGTGACGATCTTCATCACGCGCTGCAAGTCTTCTTCCGTGTCCACCCCGACGCTGTCATAAGGCGTCTCGCCCACATAGATAGAGATGCCGTTCTCCAAAAACCGAAGCTGCTCCAGGCGCTCACTCTTTTCCAGCGCCGCCTCCGGCAGGGAAACAAAACGATCGAGTGCGGCTTTGCGATAGGCGTAAAGCCCCAGATGTTTGAAATATCGTGGCACGGTAGCATCCCGATCGAAAGGAATCGTGGCACGAGAAAAATAGAGGGCTCGTCCGTCGATGTCGGTCACCACCTTCACCGCATTCGGATTCGGAATGTCGATCGCCGCCGCGGGCGTCATCAGAGTGCCGACTTGTGCCGCAGGATTTTCCATCACCCGCAGTAACGTCGCGATTTGCTCCGTCCGGACGAGCGGTTCATCTCCCTGCACGTTCATATACACATCCGCCATCTCGCGAGTCGACAATTCATGCACGCGCTCCGTGCCACTGCGATGGGCCACAGACGTCATCTCCGCGTCCCAGCCATGCTGCCGGCAGGCTTCCAGAATTTCCTCAGAGTCAGTGGCGATCACAACTCTGGCCAGCAAAGGCGAGCAGCGTACTGCTTCATAAACCATGCCAATCAATGGCTTGCCCGAAATCTGCCGCAACATCTTTCGCGCAAGACGTGTCGACCCCAGACGAGCAGGAATGACAGCGATTGTCTTCATGGAAGGAGGTAAGTGGGCACGGTGCTGCCGAAGAGTATATCCGGATTGACGGAACAAGTTGGATCAGCCCGATCGAATTGAGCTGCTTTAAAATGTTCCACTCATGAGCCGTTCGCCAGTGTGAGCAAGTAGCGTTGCACCGTCGTCCGTACACCATTTACAATCCAAGCACGCGATGACGAACCTCAGGATCGGCGTCAGCCTGTCTGGGACAGCCGAGCGGCATGCCTCCCCGTCGAGCGAGAGTGTCCGCATCTTGCCGCGAACATGCAATACTGAGATCAGGATCAGTACTTTCCAGCGGCTGTAAACCCAGTGGCGGCGTAGCTCAGGTGGTTAGAGCGACGGTCTCATAAAGCGCGTTCCCGCTCCTCTCCTACGCGGAATCAATAACTTACAATCGGACGAGACGCCCGTAATCGGGGGAAATTGCAGTGCGCGGGACGAACCATGCAGTAGATTATGCAGTAAGTCTAGTGAAACAGTAGGCTATCAACTCCCGATTGTAGCTCTGCAAACAGGGCACATCCGGAACCTGCTGTTAATCCGATTAGTCTGACTCTTCTGGCCCTTAGAGTCATAGCACGCAGTACAGAACAGGCCCTCTTCACCCTCAAATTCGTAGCAACCCCACTTCATTCCCAAAGGTTTTTGTTTGGGAGCAGTCGTTTCCTTGAGTTGCTTGTTCTCACGCAATACCTGTTCGTACTTATCCTGCAATTCCAACATCGCCTGCCGTGCAGTTATGAGCAAGCCTTGGAGGTCAGCAATTTTGGTGTTTAACTCTTGCCGGACTTCCGCGTTCTTCACCGTTGAGGCAATCTCCGCAAGCGTTTTGATTCCGGTCAGAGCCACACCGAGAGTTTGAACTGTTTCAAGCATGACGTTTCACTCTCATTCCGGTAGAGATTTGTGCGAGTAGTGTAGCAGCGATCCAAACTCAAGTTTTTCCCTTCCCGCGCAAGACCTTGCACACAAATTATCCGTTTTCCGTATAAATTTCCCGTGTCTGTAGAGTTCGGAAAATCTACAGACGGGTTTTAGTCAATGCCCACGCGGGTCTCAGCGTGTAAATCCCAAACCTAAAAACTCTACAGACAGTTTCCCCCCTATCCACGCGGGTTTCCCATGGCACACCGGATGCACAATAACACGCTAGACGCCTGAATCAACAGGAGTCGGGCAATAATAAAACATGGCTGCACAAAGCCAACTCGCAGAGACTTTTGAAGTGCTTGACGCTTCGCAACTCGCGGAGCGGTTGCGAGTCCCGCGCACCTGGATTCTCGAACAAACGAGAAGCAGAGCGATTGACCCCGTGCCTCATTTGAAGCTCGGAAAATATTGTCGCTTCGTCCTCAATGACGATTTCTTTCGTTGGTTGGAACGGCGCAAAAGAGGCGGGCAGCAATGACACTCGAAGAACCACTTCGTCAGAATGCAATTCACGAATCGGGACACGCGGTTGTTGGTTTTGATACAGGGTTACGCTTTCTTGACGGAGGTATCTGGGTTTTGGCTGACCCGCTATCGGAAGGACGCCCTGTCGGAGCCGTGGAATTCTTCCATCCGGATCAGTCTCCGGGCGAGTGGATTGCTGCGCTGTTGGCGGGGCCAATGTATGAACGTCTCAGTCCTAAAGGCGGGGACAATGTAGTCGCTCAACTCATAGCGGCTTTGAACGACAGCAGAAACACGGCCTACGCTATCCACCGTTGGCTAGAGCGTCGCCGACTAACCGCCGACCTACCCCTACTTGAAATGGTTTTTGATTCGGCGACAGGCCACATGAGAGATTGGACCGAAATGGGGAAACACCTAGATTCCCCGGAATGGAAGCCGCGTTTTGAATTTCACAGGCAGTTTTTTGATTCCCTTGTCTGTCAAGAGGCCGACACCCCTACTCCTGAGAACGGAGAGGTAAACGCGATTTCACTCTTGCGATGGTTCGCAGTCCAGACTCGGCAGATTGTCGAAAAGCAGCGATCCGTTATTGAGGCGCTGGCGACTGAGCTTCTAACGGAGAAGAGATTGAACGGAGATAGGTACGTTATGTCTGGCCCTGACCTCGAATCGTTCCTGACGGCGCACCAAACGAGAGAGCAGCGATGATTCTCCTGTTCCTCGCAAATGCTCGCGTGTCTGGCGTCGGCTTTTGTTATTGCAATATTGAGTGTTCTGTAGCACGGAAATAAGTAAGGGAATGTGCGGCTAGTCACCGCAGTCTGTCATTCCTCTAAATTGCAGCCTACTTTGGAGAAACAATGTCGCTTCGGTCAATCCCCATTTTCTCTCAACCTCTGGTGATCCAGGGAGAGTTGAATCCGCAACCCGCAAGGGCCAACAAAACCACAGACGCATGCGTCGGCTACCTCACAACCCGCGATTACGAATATTTCAAGTGGCTGGTGGGACTGATGTTCAGAGCGAAGGGAAATCTCTTCGTAGCCTCTCCCAGCGAAAACCGTTTTAGTCAGTACTCGCGGGAATCGCTCAACAAGCAGACCCGGGCATTTATAGTTGGCTGGCTCTCCGAGTTTCTCGATAAATACTCGCGGGAGTATCTGACGGAGAGCGAAATCCGCACTCTTGCCCGTTTAGGGGAGTTTCGACATCTTGGCAGGCAATGCCGATTCGCCTTGATGAAGACTTTCCGCACAGCATCGCAAGACGCCTTAGATCAAACAGCCCCGCAACCGCGCCCACATTATTGACGGGCGCTGACCTGACAGGTCAAACCGCAGATGTCGGCACGACGACCCTGTTATCCGTGACGAACACGGGAAGATACCGAGTGTCCGGATACATCATCGTCACTACGCCAGACGGGGCAAGCTCAACATTGCCCGCAATCGTGATTACCTGGACAGATGCAGACAACAGTGTCGCGCAAACTCTTACACTGACCCCAACAAACACGGGCAACACTACGGCTACTTATGAGACAGGGGCCGAACTGATTAGCGCCTTGACAAGCAACGACATCTCATTTGCAACATCGGGTTACACAAGTGGCACGCCCGCGACGATGACGTTCGCTCTCCATCTGACGATTGAATCTCTCTAGGATTATCCGTTTTCCGTACAAACCAAAAGGAAACCAAAATGAGCATAATATTCGCCGATCCGGGCGGGGGGTTTTACAGCACGACCGCCCAGGCAACCGCGGGATATTGGTCCGCATTGTCCGCGACGATCAAGACTTCGGGGCTGCCCGCGGGCAATATCGAGCCGACTGGCCTGCAAATCAACAACGCGGGCGGAGTTATCGTAGTCCCGAACGCTACGTCCTACACCTTGGGGTTCCGGTTCGTCTCTACCTCGCCTTATAGCTCGCAGAGTCTTGTGTCATTTCGTGATCCGAGCAACAGCATTCAAGTTAATTTCAGCACGAACACCGCGGGCGAAATCGTTGTCGCTCGTGCTGCGTTCGGCGGAACTCTTCTGGGAACGTCCTCCTCATCCGTTACGCTCGCTCAAAACGTATGGTCTTACGTAGAACTTCAGGCGACGATTGACGCCAGCGTGGGCACAATCGGAGTCAAGATCAACGGAACATCCGTCCTATCCTTGACCGGGCAAAATACAAAAGGCAGCGGCTCAAGCTCGAATATCGGCAACATGCTTCTCGGAAGCAACCTAACAAGTATTTGGCAGGATATCTACGTAACTAGCGCCAGCGGATCGCACAACACGGGATTCTTGGGTGACGTGCAAATGCCCATTTCGCTCGCCAATGCGGACGGAACATTTACACAGTGGACCCCGAACGGCGCGGCGTCTCTTCATGCGTCGGTTAATGCCGCGACGCCCGCAGACAGCACAATCTTTGCCAGCGATTCAACTCCTACCGACAGGATGTCTGTCGAGTACCCGAGTACGAGCGTTACGGGCAATATCGTCGGCGTGGGACACGTTTCCAGAATGCTGAAATCCACGTCAGGAACTCGTACAGTGTCGCAGGTCATTACGAACAACGGCGTCGATCAGGTACAGAGCGCGGTGTCGCTGAATACGAGCTACACATATTATCCGAGCTATTCTGAAGTCGATCCGAACACCAATCTCCCGTGGACCGCTGCGGGCTTCAACACATTACAAAGTGGCCTGATTACGGAGAGCTAAATGCCACTTCAGGCGCAGGCCGATCAGGATTTGGTATTTCTTGTCGCGGGTGGAAATCCGCCCGCTCGATGCGACCAAGACCTGACGTTCATCATTGCTCAAAGACTGGTTCCCGCGACAATCACAACTCTTGCGGATCAGGAACTAGTGTTTGCCATTGCCCAAAGAGTCGTTCCCCTCGTGGAACTTGTCGGGGGCGGATATCAGGATTTTCTAGGGCATCCCCTGGCAAGCGGCTATTTGAATATGCGGATGAATCCTGATCTTGAGGTCTATACAAACGGAGACGAAGTAATTGAGGGCGGAATCAGTTTCACAATCCGCCTAGACGCATCGGGCAATTGTGTGGCGGGCCAGTTCGTTTATGCAAATTCCGTTTTGCTCCCAACGGGCAGCGCATACACGATACAAGCGTTCGCAGCGGACGGCACAACCGCAAGCAGTCAACAGACACTAACCATTCCGAGTACGGGAGCGACTTTCAATCTGTCGAGCTTCGTGCCTTCGTCGCCCGCATTCTAAAACGGAAAACGGATAAATATGGCAACAGATCAGACAATCACAGGTACGTTTGTAGACCCAACTGGAGAACCGCTCGCAAACGGCTACCTAGTCCTTCAGCTTTCGCACGATGAAAAAAGCGGAACTCCGAATCAGGTTGTGTCAGGACTGAGGCAGCGCGTCACTCTCAACGGCGGCGGGCAAATCAGTCCCGCCGTCGCGATCTACAGCAACACGAATTTGACGCCCGCGGGCAGTTTCTATTTTGCGACCGTGTATGCGGAGGACGGGACGGAGGCCGTTCCGCGCTCAACGATCACGATTCCCGCCTCGCCCAACCCGGTAGACCTCAGCACCTTGACGTGGGGTCCAGCGTAAGATCGTTCGCCGTGTTCGAGGCTCTTGCGGATTTTTCGTAGCTCGCTGTATCCGAGCAACAGGAGCAAAAGAACGTAAGCGTTGGGGCTGTGAGGCACGGGCAGTATGTACAGTGCGACCACAACCCCGACAACAATCAGCGCACGTTTCATAAGGTTTTCCTCCGTTGGTCTGATTTGGCGGGAAGTTGCTTGCGAACGGTAGCCGCCAGAGCCTTCAATCCGGTTTCAAATGCCTCGGGCGTGATTTGCTTTTTGTAAACGTCTAGCGTCGTCTTCATGGACTTGTGGCGCAGGAGAGCTTGAGCAACCGCATAGTTTCCGCCCGTGGCTTCAATCACGAGAGTGCAAGCCCCGCGGCGGCCAGCGTAAAGACTCTTCCAAGTGACTTCGGATTTCTTCGGCTTGGCATCGCAGCGAACACACTCCGAGCCCTCGATATGCGGAACGATCACGCGGGCAATCAGGTTGTGCAAATCAACGGGCGTATCGTTTCCGCTCGGAAACACCCAACCCTCTTTTGGCTTGCCCGACCTCTTACGCCACAATGCCAGAGGAATTAGAACTCGCGGATCAACGAGCGGAATCTCCGCTACGCTCTCGGGCGTCTTGGGCGTGTCCACGTGACCGCGCACAACCGAGCGGCGTATATGGACGGAATCGGCGTCAAAGTCCTCCCATTTGAGCGCGGCTATTTCTCCAGGACGGAGAGCGAGAAAGCACGAGAGAGCCAAGACAAGCTGACAATCGACATGATCCACTAGAGCCGAAATCATGTCCTCAGCTTCCTCTAGCGTGTAGTGCCCTGTACGCTGAGGCTCAATTGCATCCTCGGGCATCTGAACGTCATGCCACGGATTCACCTTGATTCGTTGCTCGATTACAGCCCGTTTGAAAATGGAACTACCGAGAGCCTTAATGTGTTTTAGAGTGCTCTTGCCCTGTGTTCCCGTCAGACTTTGGAGGAATTGAGTTCCCGTCTGCGGCTCGAATTCTTGGAGCGTGCAATTGGCAAAGTGCCCGCTGAGATGCTGATTCCAGATTTGCTTATAGCCGCGAACGGTAGACGGCTTCTTTCGAGGCTTGCCCGTCAGCTTAACGATCTCTTCGCAATACGGCAGATAGACCTGTTTCCAGAAGTCAGCGACAGGCATGTCCTGTTGCAACCGATGCGAGGAATTCTGCCCTTGATTGATCGTCAGCATAAACTCATCGCGCTTGAGCTTTACGGCCTTGCAATCGCGGGCATACAGTTTCCCGCCCTTCGCGCAGAGACGATGCGAACGTTGCACACGGCGGGGAGTGCCGTCTACAATCTCAGTGACGTTGTAACGAACGAAGAAATACCCCGATGCTTCGTACACATAACCTCGCTGCAAGTGGCCCATGCTGTCCTCTCTTCCAAGACCAGCATACCAACCTTGCAGTAATTATGCAGTAGCACCTTGGTGCTGTGTACCGAAGCCCTTTATTTTCAATGTGGCGGCGTAGCTCAGGTGGTTAGAGCGACGGTCTCATAATCCGTAGGTCGTAGGTTCGAGTCCTACCGCCGCCACCAATTCTAATCAGCGAACTCTTGCCTCTCGGCCTCTCATCATCGGCTTTGGATCGGCTCATGGTGATATCTTTGTGAGTTAAGCAGGCTCACGCGCCCATACGATTCATGGACATTCTTCGAAATCTCTTTGAACAGCATCTTCGCGCGCCGGTTGGACACATTCAACCGTTACAGGGGCAACTCGGAGGTTCGGGACGCAAGATTATCCGTCTGACCGGCGACGCAATCAACGCCAAAATCAGTGCTATTGGAATTCTCTACGGCGTACGCGAAGAAAATGCTGCCTTTCTCGATTTCTCTCGGCATTTTCGCAGACATGGTCTGCCCGTACCGGAGATTTATGGCGAAGATCTCGATCACGGGGCGTATCTCGAAGAAGACCTGGGCGATGTATCGCTCTTCGAGTTTCTTTCGAAGAACCGCAGTGGTGAAAACATTGCGCCCGCGGTCATCGAAACTTATCGAAAAGTCATTGCTACCTTGCCGCGCTTCCAGATTGAGGCTGGACGCGACTTGAACTACAGCATCTGTTATCCCCGCGACAGCTTCGATCGCCAATCCATCGCATGGGACCTGAATTATTTCAAATACTACTTCTTGCGGCTGGCCGGGATTCCTTTCAGCGAACAGTCTCTCGAAGACGATTTCAACCGCTTAACCGATTTCCTGTTAAGCGCGGACCGGGACTATTTTCTCTACCGCGACTTCCAGTCGCGCAACATCATGTTGCGCGCGGGGCAGCCATATTTCCTGGATTATCAGGGCGGCCGCAAAGGCGCGCTGCAGTATGACGTGGCCTCGCTTCTGTTCGACGCCAAAGCCGATCTGCCGCCTGATTTGCGCCAGCAGTTGCTCGATCATTATCTCGACACCCTGGCCGGGTTCGCCGATGTGAAGCGGGAGGAATTTCTTCGGCACTATTACGCTTACGTGTACATCCGCATTATGCAGGCGCTCGGAGCCTACGGTTTCCGCGGATTTTACGAGCGCAAAGCACATTTTTTGCAGAGCGTACCTTATGCACTGAAAAACCTGCGCTGGCTGCTGCATAACGTCACGCTGCCCATCCCCCTTCCGGCTCTGACTGCCGCCTTCCACGGCATGCTTGCCTCGGAGAAACTACAGGGACTGGCTTCCGAAGCAGAGAACCTGACGGTACGGATTTGGAGCTTCTCCCGTCTGCGCGGTGAGCCGAAAGACGAGAGCGGAAACGGCGGCGGGTACGTCTTCGACGGCCGCGGTTTACCAAATCCAGGCCGCGACGAACGATTCAAGATGCTGACCGGCAGAGATGTTCCAGTGATTGATTATCTCAATCAACAGGAGAGCGTTCATCAGTTTCTGGCCAGCGCGATGTCGATGGTGGATGCTCATGTGCGCGAGTGGCAACGCCGCCGCTTCAAAAACCTCACGGTGTCCCTGGCCTGCACCGGCGGCCAGCACCGCTCGGTCTACCTAGCCGAGCAAGTCGCGAAACGCTTGCGCGACCGAAGCGGCGTGGAAGTCATCGTTCGGCATCGCGAGCTGGAAATGAAGGCGATGATCCTGGCCGCGGGGCTGGGTACGCGCCTGCGGCCGCTCACTGACGATGGCCCTAAGGCTCTGGTACAGGTGGGCGGACGCACTTTGCTGGAGATCACGCTTGCCCGCCTGCGCCAGTTTGGCGTACGTGAAGTGATTCTCAACGTGCATCACTTCGCTGACATGATCGTTGATTATCTGAAGCAGAACAACAACTTCGGAATGCGGATTGAGATTTCGCGGGAAGAACTCCTGCTCGACACCGGAGGCGGGCTCAAGCAGGCCGCAGGATTTTTCCTTGAAAATGCTGGCGATGCGGACCGGCCATTTCTTCTGCATAATGTCGACGTTGTCAGCACCATTAACCTTCATCACCTGCTGGTGTTTCACCGCGAGAAACAGGTTCTGGCAACCGTGGCCATGCAGCGGCGCGAGAGTTCTCGTTACCTTTTGTTTGATGAGCAGAATCAGTTGTGCGGACGGCAAGCGGGAGACGATCAACCACCCGAAATTGTCCGGCCAGCGGAGCAAACGCGGGCCCTGGCATTCTGCGGCGTGCATGTGATCTCTCCTCGCCTGCTCACGATGATGACCGAGTCAGGGGCATTCTCCATCATTCCCACCTATCTGCGGCTGGCTGGTCAGGGAGAAAAAATAGTCGCGTTTAATGCGGACGAATCTTATTGGCGCGATCTCGGCACCGCGGATAGTGTTGCGAGAGCGGCGCGGGACGCGGAGCAGGGAAAGGTCGAGCTATAGCTTTCGAATATTCCGTTCGCTGGTATTCGCCCCGAGTTTTGCTAAACCGAGTGCGACACATCTTCCTCGGCTACGTCATGATCAGAGTCACCAGAGGCCGACACCGGAGTCGACCCTTTGCCCCGGCGCATGGCAACGATGCCGGTGCGCACCATCTCCAGCACGCCGTAGGGGCGAAGCACTTCCAGCAGGCCGTCAATCTTATCTTCCGCCCCAGTAATTTCAATCGTCAGCGAGTCGGGCGCAACATCGACTACGCGAGCACGGAACACGCTGGCAAGTTCAAGCACGTGGGAGCGCGCCTCGTGTGTGGCGGCAACCTTGATCATAGCGAGGTCGCGCACGATGGCGGGTTCGTGCGTGATGTTTTCGACCAGCAATACATTCACCAACTTGTAGAGATTGGCCTCTATGCGACGGGACTGGTCGAGGTCGGCGTCGACCGTAATGGTCATCCGCGAGACCTCCGGTTTTTCGGTGCGGCCAACCGTGAGCGAATCGATATTGAAAGCGCGGCGGCGGAAGAGAGACGCGACGCGCGTTAGCACGCCCGGTTTATTTTCCACGTAGACGACGTAGGTGTTCAGCATGAAGGCAGTTCTCAGTTCCCAGTTCTCGGTTCTCAGATCTCATTTACTCTTTAGCTGCCGACTCGACTTCTCTTATTCGTCTTCGGCGGTTTCGACAATCTTACTGGGCCGTCTGATCATCTCATGCAACGATGCGCCCGCAGCCACCATGGGATAGACCGTGTCTTCCTGTTCGACCCGGAAATTGATAAGTACCGGACCATCGTGCTCGCGGGCCGCCCGCACCGAGGGCACAACCTGCGAACGCTCGGTAACCGTCATGCTGCGAATACCGTAGGCCTCGCCAAGTTTGGCGAAATCCGGATTCAGCAATGGCGTCGCTGCGTAGTTGCGCTCGTAGAAAAATTCCTGCCATTGCCGCACCATTCCCAGAAATCCGTTGTTGATGATGGCGATATTCACCTTCAGCTTTTCCTGCACGATGGTTGCCAGTTCGCACAACGTCATCTGAAAGCCGCCGTCGCCAACGATCACCCACACTTCAGCTTCGGGCCGCGCGACCTTCGCTCCGATCGCGGCCGGCAGCGCGAAGCCCATGGTTCCCAAGCCGCCGGAGGTGATCAGGCTGCGCGATTTTTCGTGCTTGTAATACTGCGCCTCCCACATCTGGTGCTGGCCCACGTCGGTCACCACGACGGTGTCGCCGTCCCGCGTCTCGCGCCACAGGTCGTTGATCACATGCGCGGCGTAGAGGTGTCCGCTGTCGGGCAGATTCTGAATGTCGCGCACAGCGGCATCGCCTTTCAGCTTGTCAATGGAATCCAGCCACTCGCTGCGGTCGATGGTCTCGACCTGCGGCAGCAACTCCCGCAGCACTTCGCGCAGATCGCCTACCAGCGGCACGTCTACCTTGACGTTCTTGTTGATTTCGGCCGGATCGATTTCAATATGAATCTTTTTCGCGTTTGATGCGTATGTTTTCAGGTTGCCAGTGACGCGATCGTCGAAGCGCATGCCAAACGCGAGCAGCAGATCAGCTTCCTGGATTGTATGATTCACCCACGCTTCGCCATGCATGCCCATCATACCCAGGTTGAGCGGATGCGAGGCTGGAAATGCACCCAGACCCAACAACGTGAGCGCCACGGGGATCCCCGTCTTCTCGGCGAATTCACGTACTTCCGCCATGGCTCCGGAGATGATGATGCCGTGCCCAGCAAGAATTACGGGCCGCTTGGCGTTATGAATTAATTCCAGCGCCTGATCGTATTCCTTCTGCTCGGGAGAGAGATCGGGACGGTATCCCGGCAGTTGCGGCTTGGCCGCCTCGTAGTCGAATTCGCAGGTCGTCTGTTGCGCGTCTTTGGTGATGTCGATCAGCACCGGCCCTGGCCGTCCGGATCGCGCCACGTAAAACGCTTCGCGAACCGTGCGCGCTACTTCGCTGGCGTGCGTCACCAGATAATTGTGCTTGGTAATGGGCAGCGTCACGCCGGTGATGTCGGTTTCCTGAAACGCGTCAGACCCGATCAGCTTGCTGCCCACTTGTCCAGTTATGCAAACGATCGGCGAGGAATCGAGCATCGCCGTTGCAATGCCGGTGACCATGTTTGTCGCGCCGGGCCCGGAAGTAGCCACAGCCACGCCCACCTTGCCGCTGGCGCGGGCAAAGCCGTCAGCCATGTGTGTCGCGCCCTGCTCGTGCCGCACCAGAATGTGATGGATCTTGCTTCCCTTGAGGGCATCGTAGGCGGGCAATATGGCGCCCCCCGGATAACCGAAAACTGTTTGCACGCCTTCGCGCTCAATGCATTCCCACAGGATGCTGGCGCCAGTCATATTTTTCGGCGTCGCGCTTTTCGCCGTTGTGCTTTTGGCGGTCGCGTTTTTCGTCGTCGTGCTTTTATCAGACATGGATTTGTAACCCTTCTTGTTTTCGGCTACTTCCTGAAAAGCAAAAACCCACCCGGCCAGCTTCTGGCGGGGCGGGATTCGGGAGCCTCTAAAATTTCCTGTCGCTCAGCTCGCTGGTCCCCTCCACACCGCAAAAGGGACAACCACTCGTCCCCCGCGGGATCTAACCGTAATTCGACGTGTAACGCAGTAATTCATGGCATTCGATCTGCAAGGAATGGTATCGGAGGCAGGAAGTTGCTGCAAGAGGAAAGGTAGGTTCGTCCCATCCCCCGCGAACAAGTCCGCGGAGTAGTCAGAGTACCGAACGAGAAGATGTTGTGCGACCACGACGCGATTCCCCAAGGGATATCGCTTCAAGCTATTGAAACCAAAGGTGCCCGTGTTGTGTCGAGCGGGCGCCAACCCCGGCTTGCTAGCGCTCACGAAGATGGCACCCCACCCCTTTTCGCGGCTTGGGCTCTTGCGGGTTTGTCAATCTCCGCGGGTTACTCAAACGGGTTACCGAAGTTTCTCAATAATACCCCCAAATCATTGTTTCTAAACGCGTTAGCTGATATTTATGGAGTTGGCGGGGAATCCGGCCGTGCCCCGGTGTGCTCATTCGTGTGCTTACTAGTATGACAAGCGCGACTAGTGTCTCTATAGGTTTGCCTTCCCACTCTCATTCCTGGAGAGGCTTGTCGGTCCCTGCAAAACTGTTTATCAGTCTGATGGTCACGGCAGGGCTGGGGACGCTGATTTATGGCGGAATCCATCAGAGCAGCAAAAACATAGCCGAGTTCATCTGCTACCTTGGCATCGCCATTCTGGCCTCCCGGCTCAAGGTGAATCTGCCTGGGATTACAGGCACCCTCTCGGTAAATTTTCTTTTCATTCTGATCGGCGTGCTGGAACTGAGTTTCACCGAAACCCTGATTCTGGGAGCGGTTTCGATGCTGGCGCAGTGCATGTATCCAGAGCGGCCGAAAGCGATCCAGGTAACGTTTAACGTTTGTGCAGGGGCGGTTTCCACCGCCCTCGCTTACCTCGTTTACCACCATCCACTGGCCCGCCTTCTGGTAGGCAGCAATGCGATTCTCCTCGGTGCGGCGGCGGTCGTCTATTTTGTGGCGAATGCCGGTTCGATTGCTACGGTCATTTCGCTGACCGAACGCCGACCCCTCACTCGCATTTTGGTGGATTGTTATTTCTGGTCGTTCCCCTATTATCTGGTGGGAGCCGGCATTGCCGGGGCGATTGGCTGGCTCAACGAATCGTTCAACTGGGAGACATCGCTCCTTCTGGTGCCCGCCGTTTATGTCATTTACCGTTCCTATCGCCTGTATCTGGGAAAGCTGGAAGACGAGAAACGCCACGTCGAGGAAATGGCCAACCTGCACCTCCGGACGATTGAGGCCCTGGCGTTGGCCATCGAGGCGAAGGATCACACCACGCACGAACACCTGCAGCGGGTTCGCATTTATGCCATTGAAGTGGCCAAAGAGCTCGGCGTAACCGGAGCCGAACTTGAAGCTCTGCACGCCGCCGCCCTGCTGCACGACATCGGCAAGCTCGCCGTCCCGGAACACATCATTTCGAAACCGGGCCGGCTTACGCCGGAAGAGTTCGAGAAGATGAAGATTCACACCCTGGTCGGCGCCGAAATTCTGGAGCGCGTGCGCTTTCCCTATCCCGTGGTGCCCATTGTGCGCGCCCACCACGAGAAGTGGGACGGCTCCGGCTACCCCATGGGCCTGAAAGGGGCGGAGATTCCGGTGGGAGCGCGCATCCTCTCTGCGGTCGATTACCTCGACGCTCTGGCTTCCGATCGCCAGTATCGGCGGGCGTTGCCGCTGAACGAAGTCATGCAGAAACTAGTCGCGGAATCGGGCAAGTCGTTCGATCCCAAGGTAGTCGCCGTTCTGCAAAAACGCTACCAACAACTGGAAAGGCTCGCCGTCGCCAAGTCGGCGTCGGATCCTAACGGACCGCTTTCCACTGCAATCAAGATTGAGCGCGGGCTGCAACCCGCAGCGGGTTTCGAGAACGCCACAGCTCAGGATTACGTTGGGCGCGAAACTACCTTTCTCTCCTCCATTGCCGCAGCCCGGCAGGAGGCACAATCTTTATTCGAACTGAGCCAGGACCTGGGCGCATCGCTCAGCCTGGGCGAGACGCTCTCCGTTTTCTCCGTCAAGCTCAAGCCCATGGTGCCGCACGACGCGATCGCTATTTATATCAAGCGCGAGAACGAACTGGTTCCCGAGTACGTCAATGGCGACAACTATCGGCTATTTTCTTCTCTTCGGATCCCTATAGGACAGGGGCTTTCCGGCTGGGTCGCGCAGAACCGCAAGCCGATCGTGAACGGCAATCCCTCGGTGGAACCGGGATACCTCAACGATCCTACGAAATTCAGCACCCTGCGCTCGGCGCTGGCCGTGCCGCTGGAGGGCGTTTCCGGAGTGACCGGCGTGCTCGCTCTCTATCGCGCGGAGCGCGACGCATTCACTTCTGATCACCTGCGCATTCTGCTGGCGGTCAGCAGCAAAATGGCGCTATCCATCGAGAACGCGCTGAAGTACGCGCAGGCGGAGAATTCGGCCACTACCGACTACCTCACGGGACTGCCCAACGCGCGCTCTTTGTTTATGCAACTTGATCGCGAGCTGGCGCGCTGCAAGCGCGACAATTCCTCGCTGACTGTGATGGTCTGCGACCTGGACGGATTCAAGCAGATCAACGACCGCTTTGGCCACCTCGAAGGCAACCGGGTGCTGCGCCTTTTTGCCCAGGCGCTCAAGGATAGTTGCCGGGAATACGATTACGTGGCCCGCATGGGCGGCGACGAGTTCGTGGTTATCGCTCCCGGATTAGCGGCGGATGCGGCCAGTAAGAAAGCCGAACAGATGCGAGTTCTGGCCAAGCAGGCGGGTACCGAAGTCTGCGGCGAAGAAATTCTCTCGCTCAGCGTGGGCCGCTCCCTTTATCCGGAAGATGGCAATGACGCCGAACATCTTCTCGCCGAAGCCGATCGCCGCATGTATCTGGAAAAGCAAAAGCAACTCGCCTATAAAGACCGGCGTTCGCATCCCCGGTTGAAATGCCGCGTCACCATTGAGTTGCAAACCGAATCTGGAGCGACGCCCCTGTTCGCCAACCTCACCGACGTCAGCATGGGCGGATGCTTCGTTGAGACCAGTGCCATAGTGGCGCCTGGCAGCAAGATCACCCTTGGATTTTCCATGGATGACGCCAGCCTGAAGGCGGAAGGAGTCGTGGCCCGGCTTGATCCTGGTTCCGGCATTGCGGTGCAATTCCGCGAACTGAATCGGGAGGGCCGCGAACGCATGTTCAAGATTCTAGAGTTTGTACAAAAGACAACCACGTTCTACAACAGCCGCTACCTTGAAAGTCTGACCAAGAGTTGATTCGGTTCCGGCTTCGCCCCTGGTTGGTACTTCGCGATTCCTACCATGATTCATACCCATGGAGGATAGAGGCAGCTTGAAGCGCGCCCTATCCACCCTTACACTGGAAGTATGCACGTGCACTCCCATGGCGGAAATCCCACGCGGGTTCTCAAGATCTCGCTGGCCGTGACCCTGGGCTATATCGTGCTGCTGGTCGTGGCCGGTATCCGCGCTCATTCGCTGGCCCTGCTTTCCGAGGCCGGACACAATCTCTCTGATTTCCTTGCCCTTCTGTTGTCGCTGGTTGCGGTCTATTTCCAGTCGCGCCCGGCCAGCTCGACCAAGACTTATGGCTACCATCGCGCCGGGGTTCTGGCGGCGCTGGTTAACGCGACGTCACTGGTTGCGGTCTCATTTTTTATCTTCTACGAGGCGTTCCGCCGGCTGCAGCATCCCGAGCACGTGCAGGCCAGCGTGATGATGTGGGTAGCCGGGGCCGGCGTCGCGATGAATGGAATCATCACGCTCATGCTCTGGCGTTCCACGAAGGGTTCGAGCGGCCATTCCGGGGGCGACGTCAATATCCGCAGCGCCCTGCTGCACGAAGTGGGCGACACGCTTTCCACCGCCGCGGTGATTGTCGGCGGCTGGGCAATTCTGGTGACGGGTAATTATTGGATCGATTCCGCGTTGTCGTTCGGCATCGGCGCGCTCATTCTGTGGTCGGGCTATGGCATCGTGCGCGAGACCCTGAACATCCTGCTCGAAGGCACGCCTCGCGGCATGCAACTGGAAGAGATTGAAGCGGTTATGCGTTCCGTCGAAGGCGTCAATGACGTCCACGACCTCCACGTCTGGAGCATCGGCTCGGAAACTCATGCGCTCTCCTGTCACCTCTCCATTGCCGACATCCCCCCGTCGGTGAGCGAACGCATCCTGCGCGACGTAAAATACCGGCTGCACCAAGACTTCCGCATCGAGCACACCACAATTCAGTTTGAGCACGTGGTGTGCGAAGTGGCGCACGGATGTGTGATTCCGGTGAGTGAGAGCGAAGAGCACCATCATCACCACAGCCACTGAGAATCGGCGTCTCTCCTAAACAGCTCACCCCAATTTACTTGATCTTGCCTCTGACCGCCTATATGCTAGGACTCGTTTTTCTCCCCTGTTCTGGTGGTCGTCAGCCCTGATTTGTCCTACGGAACATCGTCCCGACAGACTCGAAGGAGCGCAAGATGAATCCAGAAACCCACGACGGGACAGCGGTTTTCTCTGTTGTCGCCCGGCTTTTTTCGCTTCTCATGGGAGGCCTGCTGCTGGCTGCCACAGTAGCCTCGGCCCAATCCGAAACCGTACTGTACAGCTTCACGGGCAAAGCTGACGGAGCCGATCCTTACAGTACCTTGCTGCTGGACCCGGAGGGCAACCTCTATGGCACGACTTATGAAGGCGGCGCGACCTGCTTCACGAGTCTGACCTGCGGCACTGTCTTCAAAGTATCTCCGATCGGCACCGGGACCGTTCTCCATGCTTTCAAACCTGGCGTCCACGACGGCTATTGGCCCGTCTCGGGCCTGATCCGGGATAACGCGGGAGCGCTTTACGGCACCACTTTCAATGGTGGCGCCGGAGGCGCGGGGGTGGTCTACAAAATCACTGCCGCTGGTACATCGAGATTGCTGTACAGCTTTACCCAGGTGGCGGATGGCTTGTACCCCAAAGCCGGATTGATTCGGGACGCGGAGGGCACTTTCTACGGCACAACGTTCTATGGTGGCACGGGTATGGCCTGCGGTTCGGCCGGTTGCGGTACGGTATTTAAGCTGACCGCCAGCGGCACCCTGACTGTGCTCCACAGCTTCAGCGGCGATCCCGACGGGCAGTACCCCGTGGCGGGATTATTGCTCGATGCGACGGGCAATTTGTACGGCACAACCGCGGGCGGCGGGGGCAGCTGCACCAGTTTCGTCAACGGTTGCGGCGTCGTCTTCAAGATTGCTCCCCACGGAACGGAAACGGTTCTGTACAGCTTCACGGGCGGCGCCGACGGCGCCAGTCCCGGTTCCCTGGTGATGGATGCGCAAGGCAACCTGTACGGCATAGCCTCTTCGGAGGGTTATGTTGGCGTGGGCTGCGGTGGGGGATGTGGGACGGTCTTCAAGCTCACTCCCAGCGGAAAGCAGACGGTTCTCCACGCCTTCACCGGGGCGTGGACGGAAGTGCGCCGTTGGGCAGGCTCGTCCGGGATGCGAAGGGCAACCTCTATGGTGCCACCCAACAAGGCGGCAGCGCGACCACCGACTTCAATGGCCCGGGCACGGTCTTTAAAGTAACTCCGGAGGGAGAGGAGTCGATCTTGTACAACTTCTCCGCCACCGGCGACGGTTTTAACCCGGTGGGGGGCGTCATCAGGAATGGTCAAGGCAATCTGTACGGCACCACCATGAACGGCGGGGCGTTCGGCTACGGCACAGTTTTCAAGATTGTCCCTTAGTCGTGGTCATCACGAGGCTCAGAAGCGGGCTGACTACGATTGGACTGTGAAGCGTAGATGTCCCGTGCCCGCTCAATCGTATCCGCTTCTTCAGGAGACTTATCCGGACGCAGCCGCACGATCCTGGGGAAGCGCAGCGCGTATCCGCTCTCATGCCGCTCCGACTGCATCATATTGTTAAAGGCCACTTCAAGCACGATCTTGGGTTCGACGACACGGCGGAAGCCCTGGTCTTCTATCGTGTGCGTGAGAAACCACTGCGTCATCTCGGCGATCTCGACGTCAGTCAAGCCGGAATACGCCTTGCCAATGTTCACTAACCGCTCTTTGTTCGTGTCCCACACCGCGAACGTGTAATCGCTGAGCACGCCGATTCGTTTTCCGTGGCCATACTCGACCGCGGTTACAACGACGTCTAGCGTAGCCAACTCGCGCTTCATCTTGAGCCATGACTTCCCTCGTTTGCCGGGCGCGTAAGGCGAGTCGAGATCCTTGATCATTAGCCCTTCATTCCCGCGCTCCTGCGCCGCCGCAAACAATTCCTCCAACTCTTCCGCCGATGCAGCTCGAAACACAGGCGCGCGAATCACGTGAGCTGCAATACTTTCATCCGCATCTCCGAATGTAAGTTTGCCTTGCCCCATTTTCCCCTGTGCCTCCCTGAGTCCTCTGTGGTGGTTCGTGTTCGCGAGCAATTCATCCAGAATGCTCGCCCGGTCCCGCAGAGGACGATCCACCACTAACTCCCCGGCCGCGTACATCACATCGAATACCAAGAACGCGACCGGAATCTCCCGCAGCATCTTCTCACTGACTTTCTTTCGACCAAGCCGCTGTTGCAACATACTGAACGGTCGCGCTCGACCGGTCGCATATTCCCATGCCACAATCTCACCATCGAGGATCGCATCCTGCGCCAGACCTGCCAGAGTATCGGGCAATTCCGGGAAAGACTCCGTGATCTCGTCCCGTGTGCGTGAGAAAAACCTCACCTCGCCCTCCGACACATGTGCCTGCGCTCGAATTCCGTCATACTTGTCTTCGACCACCGCCTCCGCGAAATAACTCAGCCCCTCGTCCGCCGACTCGATCGGACTCGCCAGCATGAATCCCAGCGGATGAAACATCCTCATCTTCGCACCCACCAGCTTGCCCTCGATAGCCAGTCGAACCGTCTGCCCGATATCGCCGAGCAGCATGTTGGCGCGTTGCACCTCGCCAAGGGTCGCACCATAAGCGCGAGTGATTGCATCTTCGACCAGACTCTCTTTCAATCCAATCCGCAGATCGCCAGTCATGATTTTCACGATGTACTTAGCTTCAAGAGGGGTAGCTCTCAACAGTAGCCCGCGCACGAGTGCCGCCTTCGCCGCCGGACCGCGTGCGCCCGCGATCTGCCGAAATGCAGATTCCACTTCCAATACGCCGACACCCTGTTCGGCCCGCACCGGAAGCACTTCTCCCGCGACCGCACCCAGGTCACCATGCCGCCGGTAGGCCGCGGTCAGTTCATCCGCATCTTTTCCGGCCACCTCCGCGACAATCTGCCACAGCGATCGTCCGCCGACTTGCAGCGTGGTTTCCTCCCATGCCGGAAACGCCCGCCCCGAGAGGAATATGGCCGACACGGCAGCCTCGTCCGCGGTACGCGACTTCAAATACTCCGCGACGATGCCAGTCTTCAGTAGTTTCTTGGTAGTTCCCGCAATCGCTTCGCAAGCTATGGCCAAACGTTGCATCGATTTCCTTAAGCGCCGCCGAGTGCCCGAATTGTTCTCACGCACCCGGAGTGGGCAAACTGCTGTGAGCCCGCCGAAGGGCAGCGGCTGCAAAGCAGGCAAGACCCGAGGCTTTCGCCTAACTTCAAGCCCCACTTCCACTTACCGCTGGCGCATCCTAATCCTAAACGACTCGAGCCTGTGTTACTCTAGGGCCTGCGTCGTGTCTTGGCCAGGAGTCATCTAATACCTGTGCTTTCATTACGAAATTACGTCAAGTTCCTAACCGCCGTGCAACTTCTGCCCGCCCTTGAAAGCGGCGAAGAGACTCTGGTCGGCGGACAAGCCGTGCTCGAAGGGGTTATGATGCGCTCCCCGCACGCCTGGGCCATCGCCTGCCGAAAGCCGACCGGCGAAGTTGTCACCATGAGCGAGCCACTCGATCGTCCGTCGGAAAAACACAAGTGGATGGCATGGCCCATCGTCCGCGGCGTGATGACGCTCGGCTATGCCATGAATCTCGGCTATCGCGCTCTGCGCTTCTCCGCCAACGTGGCCATCGAAGACGTGATGCAACAGGAGGCCAGCGCGAGCGATGCTCATGAGGCGCCGGGCGCCTCGCCCGTCCCGCCGGCGCAGAGCGCCGCGGAACCCGCGCGAATACCTGAGCCTTTGCTTCAGTCCCAATCCGCAACCCGTGAAAAGGCTGCCACCCTCAGCAACTGGCTGGCCGCCGGCAACATCATCCTCTCACTCGCCTTCTTCATCTTCATGTACAAATGGCTTCCGCTGGTTGCCGCAACGGAACTTAAAAAGATCGATCCCGCGCTCGGTGGCCGTATTATCTTCAATCTGATCGACGGCGGAATTCGGCTTGTACTATTCCTCCTCTTCATCTGGGGAGTCTCGCTGTGGAAAGATATCCGCCGCGTTTACCAGTATCACGGTGCCGAGCACAAAACAGTTTTTGCCTTCGAAGACGGCAAGGAGCTCATTCCCTCGGAAGTGCAGAAATATTCGACCTATCATCCTCGCTGCGGCACCAGCTTTCTCATGACTGTAATGTTGATCTCGATCGGCTTTTATATGCTGGTCCCGTACACCACGTTCTGGGCGCGCTTCGCTTCACGTATCGTGCTGCTGCCCGTTATTGCGGGGGTCTCGTACGAAATCATCCGCTTTGCCGCTAAGCACCGCGGATCGCTCTTCGCCCTGATGACCGCGCCCGGCCTCTGGCTGCAGCGCATCACCACGCAGCCTCCGTCGGACGAAATGGCGCAATGCGCCATCACAGCTCTCGACCAGGCGATGTCGCTCGAGAAAGAGCGCGGCGGCGAATTAGTGATTGCCTAGGGGAACCCTCCCCGAAAAAAGTTCTCAGTACTGAGTTCTCGGTTCTCGGCAAAAAACGCACTAGAATGAATTTCGCCGCGATGGCGAAGCTCGGTGCGAATGACCGCTCGAACTGTGAACTGGGAATCGAGAACCGCTGTCCGCAACTGAACTGAGAACCGTGAACTAAAAACTGCATGTTCGAACGCCTTGACCAAATCGAAGCCCGCTACGAAGAGTTGACCAGCGCTCTGGCCTCGCCGGATATCGTCAATGACTCGGCGCGTTACCAGAAGACTGCCAAGGCTCATGCCGAGGTCGCATCTATCGTTGAAAAATATCGCGAGTACAAAGACCTGACCAAAGGCATCGCCGAGAGCAAGGCCATGCTCGCGGACGAAAAAGATCCGGAGATGCGGGCCTATGCGCAGGATGAACTCACGCAACTCGAAGCCCGCGTTGGAGGGGTCGAGGCAGATTTGAAAGTTCTCCTGCTTCCGAAAGATCCGAACGACGAAAAAAACGTCATCCTCGAAATTCGCGCTGGTACCGGCGGAGACGAAGCCACGCTCTTCGCCGCTGAGATCTTTCGTATGTACACGCGATACGCCGAAACGCAGCGTTGGAAGGTTGAAGTGCTTTCATCCTCGGAGTCGTCTGCCGGAGGCCTTAAAGAAGTCATCGCCATCATCGAAGGCAACCGCGTCTTCTCCCAACTTAAGTACGAAAGCGGAGTGCATCGGGTGCAGCGCGTGCCTGCCACCGAGCAGCAGGGGCGCGTTCACACTTCAGCCATAACGGTCGCCGTGCTGCCCGAAGCCGAGGATGTGGACATCAAAATTGAGGCCAAAGACCTGCGCATTGACACGTTCTGTTCTTCCGGTCCTGGAGGCCAGTCAGTGAACACGACCTACTCCGCCGTGCGCATCACGCACATTCCGACCAACACTGTCGTGAGTTGTCAGGACGAGAAATCGCAGATCAAGAATCGTGAAAAAGGCATGCGCGTGCTGCGCTCTCGCCTCTACGAAATTGAAATGGAGAAGCAGCAGGCGGCTTTGGCCAAGGAACGCAAAGCCCAGGTCGGCTCCGGTGATCGCAGCGAAAAAATCCGCACCTACAACTTTCCCCAGAACCGTCTCACCGACCACCGCATCGGCTTCACCATCCATCAGCTCGAGTCAGTGATGGACGGCAAACTCCAGCCCCTGATCGAAGCGCTAACCACGCACTACCAAGCGGAAAAGCTCAAGCAGGAAGGTGCCGGCGCAGCGTAATGGCTAGCTCGCAACCATAGGTCCTGCAAGGAAGCCGCCGTCGAGAACGAGGGACTGCCCGGTCATGAAGGACGCGCGATCGGAGCACATCCAGACCACAGCCTCGGCAATTTCCATCGGCTTTCCAAAACGGCCGATAGGGTGGCAACTCAGAACACTTTTGTGGACCGCCGGAGCGCTGAAGAGCCGCTTCTCCATCGGTGTTTCCACCACCGCTGGGCACACCGAATTGATTCGAATCCCGTTCTTCGCAGTTTCCAGAGCAGCGGACTTGGTGAGGCCGATCACTCCGTGTTTGCTGGCACTATAGGCTGCTGCTCCTGCGGAGCCGATCAGGCCGGTGACCGAAGACATGTTCACGATCGCTCCCCCGGCCCCCTGCTTGAGCATTTGTCGAATTTCGTACTTCAGGCAGAGCCAGACGCCTTTGAGGTTGACCTCGATAGTGCGATCCCAGTCTTCTTCGGATTGTCTAACGATCGGAACCCAAACTCCCTCGACCCCGGCGTTATTGAAAGCGACATCGAGGCGGCCGAATTTTTCGACGGCTTTTTGAATAAGCGCTTCTACCTCGGAAGCTCTTGACACGTCGGTTTTCAGAAACAGACCATCGCCACCGGAGGCACGGACAAGTTCGATGGTTTCATTGCCTTCTGCTTCGCGCCGGCCCGCAATCACGACCTTGGCTCCCGCCCGCGCGAAAAGAATAGCCGCGTCGCGGCCGATGCCGGATGTCCCGCCCGTTACCAGTCCAACCTTTCCTTTCAATTCTGCTGTCATGATCAAATACCTTCGGTGAGAAGGCTGAGGAGTGTCAAGCGCGTGTGATGGGTGAATCTGAATTTCTTTGCGAACTCTGCGGCTTTTCCTTTGCGCACTTTGCGACTAAGATCTTTTGATTTTCTTCCAGAGGAAAGCTTTAGAACGCGAAGTACGCAAAGGAACGGCCGCAAAGTTCGCAAAGAAGCTCAAAGTTGGCGGTCACCACGCTTTTCCAGTAGTGGCAAAGAAATCTGACTTGGGTACCGTCGTTTTTCGCATTGCTTCAATTTGAGCCAGAAGTCCGGGTATCATTTATAGAAGAGAGGTGCCCGGCGCGGTTCGCAGCGCTT